>Ga0196981_1000155_pt1 | contig 54908 bp, 40 predicted proteins | sample S3_2013CmetaG_FD_155462 | JGI IMG/M metagenome (GOLD analysis project Ga0196981, IMG submission 155462) | Soil microbial communities from Anza Borrego desert, Southern California, United States - S3_20-13C | ecosystem: Environmental > Terrestrial > Soil > Desert | place: USA: California... | reverse complement strand
TCCGGCACGTCGCCGCCTGGACCCAGCGCCGCAACCAAGCCCAGGTGACAGCGAACTGGCAGTTCACCACGGCCGACGCCCGGATCAAACTCCGCAAGCTCTACCCGACAATCGAAGGCTGACAGAGACTAGCGTACAAACGAGGTCTGCCGCCCCCGTAGCCCCGCTCGGACAGCGAATGCCTAGGGCTGTTTGGGTTTTACGTCGCTTTCCCGGATATTTCCGTTGGGATCGAGTTCGACTTCCCTTTCTCGCTTACCTTCCTTGATCTGAACCTCGTAGCCGATGACTTTTCCATCCGTGTTGCTGACCTCGAATATTTCATCCACCTTGGCTTTCGGATAACGCTGCTTTACCGTCTGCATGACCGGTTCGGGCAGATCGCCGGTCTTGATGGCCCGCTCGGTTTCCACGAGCGTGCCGTCGGCGCGGTAGACTTCGTCGATCTTCTGGCCGTCGTCGGTGAAGTCGATTTCATAAGCCGCCTCCCCGTCAACCTTCTCTTCTTCGTATTTGACGTTTTTCGCATTCGGATGGGCTTTTTGAAACGCCGTGAGCACCGCCTGAGGCATTTTGCCCTTGTGCAAAGGCTTTTCCTTGGCGATGGCCGATCCGGATTCAAGGACGACAGCGGCGATGACGGCCGCGATCAAGGTGGGTCTCGTCATGGTATTCCCTCACTCATGATGATTCGACTTTTCCTTATACACCAACGCTAATCGGTCCCGGAAGATCGGATACTTACGGATAAACGTCCCGCCTCTTCGTCCGGCACGGGGCATAAAACGGCAGTTTGCGCGAGCGCATTGACGACAGGGACCGTTTGCAAGGTCTAATAATCCTAGAAACGGCAGTTGACCGCTTCGCTACACCGGAAAAGCCCTTTGAGTCTTGACGGTTATTACATTTTTCCGCTTCACCCTTCAGGTGAGGCCGCTACGCACCCGATTGCACGGCGGGCGAGCCGCTTGGCGGCGTTGCTCCTTCTTGCGGGAGACTACCCCGCAGCGGCGTCGCGCCTTGCCATCCGGCCCGCCCGCCGCACACTCGGATACGCCCAACTGCCGTTTCTAGGATCATCCTGGAAACGGCTGAAAGAAAGAGTCGGATTTATGGATACCATCGAATTAGACCCGCATCCGGTAACGCCGGCGCTGACGCAGCGGAACGGCGCGCCGGAGAACATCGATCGCCTGCGCACGCTTTCGCCGCGCCGGAAATCGACCGCAGCCCGCTCGCTCGACGAACTGGTGGACGAGCAACTCGCCCATTTCGGCATCGATCCCGGTACGGCTTTCGGCCAAGTGCTGGCGCGGATAGCCCGGCGGATGTACGAGAGCTACGCCGACCTCGACCGGCTTTGGATCGAGACGGCAGAAACTATCCAGGGACTAAACCGCGCCGACCGGATCGCCTATTTCAACGCGAAGAAGTTCCTCTCGTTCCAACTGGCGAAGCTGCTCGATCACTTGCAGAACCCGAATCGGCAGAGTTATCAGAGCCTGAACTACAGCACCGCGACCATCGCCAGCAAAGGGCCTTACAGCGTTTTCGACAACGTCGCGGCGATCTTTTCCGCCAATCCCGTCATCGCCCGCACGGCGACGTATATCTATGCCTGCGCCGAATGGATCGAAGATGCCTTCCAGGGCAAGGAGCTGCTGCTGGAGATTTATTCGCGGCTGCTCAATCCGACCTCGGTCGCCTTGGCCAACCACATCGTCGATCTCGAAGCCGGCCCCTATGCCCGCGAGTATTTCGCCTGGAACTTCAACAGCGGGATGGCGGCCATCGACGGGGTGCTGTCGCACCTCCTCGGCCGCGGCGATATCCTGATCGCCAGCCGCAACATCTACGGCGGCACCCACCAGCTCATTCACGACTGGTTCGCCAAACCGGCCAACCTGGACATCGCCGTCGAGACCTTCGACGGCTATGCCGTAGACGATTTCCTGAACGGCTGGCAGCGCGCGCTCGGCCGGTACCAGGACCGGTTCGCGGCCGGACGGCGGGCCTACGTCTATCTCGAATCGCCGTGCAACCCGCACGGCTATGTGCTGGACGTGCCGGCAATCTGCAAGGAAGCGCACGAACTCGGCCTGCGCGTCCTGCTCGACGCCACCGTCGGCACGCCGTTCCTCCACACGCCGCTGCAGCGGGACGATCCCTCGGAACGCCCGGATTTCGTCATTCACAGCTACACCAAGGATCTTTCCGGCAGCGGCTCGGTCATTGCCGGCGTCGTCATCGGGCGCAACGAGGACATGTTCATCCCCAAGGGCGATTCGATGAACGGCGTTCGCTGGAACGAGACCCTGTTCTGGAACGTGTATTACGTCAAGGGCACGTTTCTCAATGCCGACGCCGCGTTCGAAGTGCTTCAGGGCCTGCGGACGCTCGATGTGCGCATGCTCAGGAAGTGCATCAACACGCAGATACTCGCCCGCTTCCTGGCCGCCCATCCGAACATCACGGTGCACTGCAACGCGCTGCCCGACGATCCGAACCACGGAATCATGACGAAGACGCTGACGCTCGGGCTGCCCGCGCCGCTGTTCACCGTGGACATGGGCGACCTGCCGAAGGAGGCTTTCCAGCGGTTTTTCGACAATCTCTCGCCGACGTTCGGCCACATGATCAGCCTCGGCCAGAGCAACACGATCATCGCCTGCCCGGCACTGACCACGCATTCGGAGCTCAGCGAGCAGGCGCTGCGCGACTGCGGCATCTCGCCGACGACCATTCGCATCGCCGTCGGCGACGAGGACCCGATGGACCTGATCCTGCATCTGGTCGGCACGGCCCGGCTAACGATCGATCCCGCCGTGCCCGGATTCTCCCAAGGCCTCGGAGCCTTAACGGCGGCGCGGGAGCTGGTGCGGACCATCTACCTGGAAGCGCACCGAAGATACATCGAGGCGAAAACCGCCCAAGGCGCCGAGTGACCCGCTGCCGGGCAGGCAAGAGAAGCCGGTCCGAGAACATTTCGTCCGCCGGGCGAATCCAACAGGCATTGAGGCTTGGCGCGAGGGCGCAAATCCATGAGAAAGCGGCTGGCTGCGGTATGCTTCGTTTCCGGACTGGCGGGTTGCGCCCACTCGATATCGGGGCCGACCGCGAGATCCATCTACTTGGCCAGCGGAGAACCGGCGTATCAGATCGCCTGCGAAGAGGAAGGGCTTGCGAAAGACAGTTGCTATCGGAAGGCCGGCGACCTCTGCGGGACGCGGGGCTACGACGAGGTCGCCTTGGACGAAACCCGGCAGATGAATGAAATTTTCGAGATCGTGGCCGGAGCGATTCGGCAGGGAAAGGCGATGCCGGTCCTCAAGAAAACGATCGTGATCCGGTGCAAACGCCCATCGATCGGGGATCGCGTGTAGCGGAAACTGTGGGAGCGGGCTTTAGCCCGCAATCGGATGCTACCCAGGATCGCGGGCTAAAGCCCGCTCCCACAATCTCCCTTAACGCTTATTATCCTAGAAACGGCAGTTGGACGCGCCCGAGTGGTGAAATCGGTAGAAGGCAGGACGGTCGGAATTCATAGAGCTTTTCTACTCCATCTAAGCGGTCAACTGCCGTTTCTAGGATTATCCCCTCCCTCCGGAGGACGGTTCCGTACCGGACGGGGCGGCGCGGATTTCGCCGGTTTTGCTTCGATCGCGCGCTCGATCCTGGGCGGCAGTGCGCTTGGCGCCGTCTTCTTTCGATAGGCCAGGGACTCCTGCCGGCTGCGAACGACATAACCCGCCACCGCGCCGCCGGCCGCGGCAAAGGTCAAGAGGCCCACCGTCACCAACTCGACCGCCAGCAGAACCGCTCCTACACCCAGGAGAGCGAAAAGCCCGATCCCCAGCTTGATGTTGGCCCTGCGGTGAGCCTGACTCACTTCCCGGACAAGGCGCTGGTGGGTCTCCTCCAGCGTCGTCCGCTTATCGGTCTCAGCGGCGACCAGGAGGTTTTCCCGCTCTCGGGCGAAACTGTTCCGGGCGTCGGCCAGGGCGTCCTTCTTCAGGTGATCGGCGATAGACCCGAACCACACGGCGATCAGCAGCGTGATGATGAGGGCGAGCAAGCCGAGCGGAACCCAGTCCGCCTCGCCGGACGCGCCTCTCGCCGCCATCACCACGCCGACCGTCGCCGCTTCCACGACGAAGATTCCGGGCAAAAACCTGAACATGGACATCGCGTTGACACCTCGGGAACCGGATCGATGGAAACTTGGCCTTGGAGTCCCGTGCCGGTTAAACCTAAAAACGGCAGTTGGACGCGCCCGAGTGTGCGGCGGGCGGGTCGGCTGGCAAGGCGCGACGCCGCCGCGGGGCAGTCTCCCGCAAGAAGGGTCGCGACTAAAGCGACCGTTTGCGATTGAAGGAGCAACGCCGCCAGGCGGCTCGCCCGCCGTGCAATCGGGTGCGTAGCGGCCTCACCTGAAGGGTGAAGCGGAAAAATGCGATAACCGTCAAGACTCAAAGGGCTTTTCCACTTCATCCAAGCGGTCAACTGCCGTTTCTAGGTTAAAGCGTTCCTCGATCGCAACTCGTTTATAAAAACCGAATCGTGACGGAAATTGACGGCGAGTTCCAGCCGTCAGTAGTCATTCGTATTGCCCGGGAAAGCAAGAAAGAGAATTCTGGTGGTTTCGTTATTCACGCTGCCCTGTCGAAACAGCAGAGACCTGCAATGGCGCCCCCCAAGGTCCTGGCCATGGTCCTGGCCGGCGGTGCGGGCACACGCCTTCTTCCGCTCACGGCCGAACGGTCGAAACCGGCGGTTCCGTTCGGCGGCCGCTACCGAATCGTGGATTTCGTGCTCAGCAACCTGGTCAATTCCGAAATCCATTCGATCTACCTGCTCGTCCAATACAAGTCCCAATCCTTGATCGAGCATGTGCGCAGAGCGTGGTCGATATCCCATTTGATCGCGGGACATTTCGTCACCGTCGTGCCTCCCCAGATGCGCGACGGCCCCGACTGGTTCCAGAGCACCGCCGATGCGGTCCACCAGAACCTGGGGCTGATCGATCATCACCGTCCCGACGTAGTGGCCGTGTTCGGCTCCGATCACGTCTACCGCATGGACATCACCCAAATGATCCGCTTCCATCTCGATCGACACGCGGACGTGACCGTCGCCGCGCTGCCCATGCCGCTGGAGCAATGCTCGGCCTTCGGCGTCATCCGTTCCGACCGTGCCGGCCGGGTGATGGAGTTTCAGGAAAAACCGGCCCGGCCGAAGCCGATGCCCGGCAATCCCAGCCGAGCGCTGGCCTCCATGGGCAACTACATCTTCAGCACCGAGGTGTTGATCGACACGCTCAAAGCCTTTCAGCCATGCAGCGAGCAGGATTTCGGGCGGGACGTCCTGCCGCGGCTGATCCACACGCACCGGGTGTACGTTTACGATTTCGCCTTGAACCGGGTTCCTGGCATCAAACCCTACGAAGAACAGCCGTATTGGCGGGATGTCGGGACGATCGAGGCTTACTTCGCGGCCCACATGGACATGCTGGGAGAGGAGCCCAGGTTCGAGATTTTCAATCCGAGCTGGCCGATTTATTCCGACAACTATCTCGGACCGGACACCCGGATCATCGCCGGCGAGGTCCGGAACAGCATTCTCGGCGCGGGCACCGTCATCCGCGGCGCCAGGATCAACCGCTCGGTCATTCGGCGCGAGGTGGTCGTCGAACCGGACGCGGATATCGATGAGTGCATCATCATGGATTACACCTTTATCGGCCGGGGCTCGAAGCTGCGCCGGACCATCGTCGATCGCTACAACACGATTCCGCCCGGCTCGATCATCGGCGACGGACGGTATCCCGACAAGAATCATGGTCCACTATCCCCTTCCCGGATCACCATCGTGCCGAAGGGCAAACGGGGATCGGGCTTGGTTTATTGACGCCTTCGGCAGGGCTGCCCCCGCTTACATCGGATCGGCCCGAACCGGCTCTCGCTCGCGTTTTTCGATGAGGGGCTAGGATTGGGAATTCGCCGCCCGGTACGGATGGAGCGGGGGCTGAACGGCCGGGAATTCCGGCAGGCGCGGCAGGCGGACAACGAACTCGCTGCCCCGGCCCCGGCCTTCGCTGAAAGCCCATACGTCGCCGCCGTGCATCGCCACCAGGCGCTTGACCAGCGAAAGCCCTATCCCCAAGCCGCCTTCGGCCCGGTCGATGGTGCGGTCCACCTGATAAAACAGGTCGAACAGGTCCGGCGTCTGCGAGGGATCGATGCCGCGGCCGGTATCGCGGACCCGGATGACGACATCCGTGTCGGACGCTTCGGCCGTCAGCGCGATTTGCCCGCCTTCGTCGGTATACTTGGCGGCGTTGTTGAGCAGGTTCGACACCGCCTGCGCCAGCCGGACGAGATCGCCCTCGACGCGCACCGGTTCCGGCGGAAGATGAATGGTGAACCGATGCCGGCGGGCATCGATCAGCGGCCGGCTGGTCTCTACCGCCCGCTGCACGATGTCCGCCAGCGCGAGCGGTTCCTTCTTGAGTTCGATCTTGCCGCGGCTGATCCGGGAGACGTCCAGGAGATCGTCCACCAGCCGGCTCAAGTGCTCCACCTGCCGCTCGATCACGTCCCGCGACCACTGTAGCTTGGAATCCTTGGTCTCCAGCCGGCGCATGATCTGAACGGCGTTGCTGATCGGCGCCAGCGGGTTGCGCAACTCGTGGGCCAGCATGGCCAGGAATTCGTCCTTGCGCCGGTCGGCTTCGCGCAGACCTTCCTCGGCCTGCTTGCGCTCGGTGATGTCGAGCACGTGCACCACGAATCCCCGCACTCGCCCGGCGGCGTCGCAGTCCGGGGAATAGGTCGCTTGAACCCAGCGCGTACCGCCATTGGAATAAGATACCGGAGCCTCGAAAGAGATCCGTTCCCCGGCCAGGACCCGCTCGACATAGGGCGCGACGACGCGCCAGACCGTCTCGCCCAGCACCTCCCGCATGTGGCGCCCGCACACCTGCTCGCTGCCGAGGCCGAACCATTGCTCGTAGGCCTTGTTGACGCGGCGGTATCGGCCGTCGGCATCGATGTAGGACATCAGGGCGGGCGCATTGTCCATGGTCACTTGCAGCAGATCGCGGACCTGTTCGGCCTCCTGCCGGGTCTCTTCCAGTTCGGCGGTGCGCTCGGCCACGCGCCGTTCCAGCGAGGCATTGGCTTCGCGCAGCGCCTGCTTGGCCCGCTTCATCTCGGTAATATCGATGCCTACCTCCATGATCATCGGAGAACCGTCGCTGTCGGCGAAGGGAAAATCGTGAATCTGGTAATCGTGGCCGTCCGGGCCGGTCCATTCCCAATTGACCGGCGTGTCGGTTTCCAGCACCTTGAAGGTTTCGCATACCGCGCACGGCTCGCCGCGATTGAACAGGTAACTGTAGCAATACCGCCCGCGGGCCTTGCCGTAGCGCTGTTCGAAAAAGCGGTTGGCGAACACCACCTGGTAATCCTGCGACAGCAGCACCACGTAGACCGGAAGCGCCTGCAACACGTCGTGCAGCCGCTGACGCTCCGCCCTGACGGCCGCGACGGCCCTGGCCAATTCCTCGGTGCGCCGGGTCACCTGCCGGCGCAACTGCCAGGTCCAAAGCCCCAGGAGTGCCAGCAGGACGGCGATGGCTCCGGCGCCCCAGGCGACGTATTTGACCGGGAACGTCGGGGTTTCGTGGATGTCCAGCCACTTCCGGTAAAGACGGTCGTACTCCCCGTTCTCCTTGACGATTTCGAGCCCCCGGTCGAGACGGTCGCGCAACGGCGTGTCGCCCTTGCGCACGGCGAAGCAGAATTCCCGCCGGTAGTCCATGAGCAGCGGACCGGCTTCGATGACGCCGGCCAGGCCGCTCGTCTCCACCAGCACGTGTCCCTGTAGCCTCGGCGCCAGCACCGCGTCATGCTGCCCCGAAGCCAGCAGGCGAAAGCCGTCGGCCAGATTGTCCACGACAATCAACCGATGATGGGCGAAACCGCGGCTGACGAGGGCGTGGTGAGCGGCGTCCGAGCGCAGGACGATGATGCTCAGGGCGTGGGCCTCGCCGACGGAATGGATGGGCGGGCGTCCGTTGCGCACGAAGAAACTGTCGTAGCCGATGGTATGCGGACGGGTGAATTCGACCTGCCCTTCGCGTTCGTCCATCCGCGCGACCAGCGGCAAGGCATCGAGCCGGCCCGCTTTCAGGTCCTGCCAGATCGTGTCCCAGCGGCCCGAACGAAAGGTGACGGGGATCTCCGCCGCCGCCGCGGCCGCGGCAAACAGCTCGACGGCGAAACCGGTCGGACGGCCCTTGACGTCGATGTCGACATAGGGCGGGAAGCCGATCTCCGCGCCGGCAACGATGGGCCGGTGCGGCTCGGCCCGGGCGACACCGGGCAGACCCACGCCGATCAAAGCCAGCACGAACGCAAGCCTTACCGCCCATGCCCCTATCCGCGACAACACGCCCTCCACCGCCCTGGAAGACGCAGCCGGACGCACTGGAATGGGCGGTCGGCGGATTGGCCGGCAAGTTACGGCGAAACGCATGGCCATTCTCTGCAACGGGCAAACCAAGCGGCCGGAAGGATCGCCGGGCTTGTCCTCGGATGCCTGGCCCGGCCGCCCCACCGGGGCTGTCCGGCCATAGCCACAGTAAGCATGTTGTGCTCCAAAAGGCAGAAATCTTCTCTTATACAGCTTCACCCTATCCAGTGTTGCGGGATATTCCTGCCTGTCGGTTCTGCAAGCGTATTGACGTGCCCAAATAAGACATTCCCAGCAGGTGATCGTTCTGTCCTAAGTCCAAGGCTTACCGGCGATTTTGCATCGTCCCGCGCACCGGAAACCGCCGTGCCCGAAAGCGGCGACACGACGGTGTTCCAAACGGCTCGTCGCCCAAAGCCTCCGAGAATGCGCCCGCCGCCGGGCGCCGTCAACGGCGCAAATCGTGTGGAAATCGACCTAATCTCACGGCCAGCGGCGGCGTTGCGATTTCCTCGGGACCGGCGCGAACGATCCGATCCGCCGCCGGTCCAAAATTTTGCATCGACAGGGATGGAGCCACATGAAAAACGATCATGGAAAGAGAACGGGCCCGGCGTCGGCTCTCGGCGTCGCCATCGCGGCTTTAGCTTGGCAGCTACCCACGGCATCCGCGAGAACCCTCGGCATGGTTGCGGACAACACCGAGTCCGCGGTCACGGTGTTCGACGCCGACACCGACACGGTACTGGGGTCGGTGCCTATCCTCGGTCCGACGATCGGCGACGTTCTTATCGCGCCGGATCAGACCCGCGGCTTCGTGACGAACTTCAACAGCGAAATCTTCGTTATCGACCTGACCGCGACACCACCCCGCCTCGCCGAAGGCCGCAATCCGATTCCCATCTCCAACCTGGGCGAGGATCTCTCGATCAGCCCGGACGGGAAATTCCTGGTGGCGTCCGACGGCAACGAGCAGCAACCCATCTCCGTCATCGACATCGCCGGCCAGTCCGAAGTTCACACCTTGTCCGTCGGCTCCGACACCAATTCGATCGACGTCTGCGCCGACGGTTCGGTACTGGCCACCTCGTCCGGCGACCGCGCCGTGCGCCGGCTCACCCTCGGCGGCACGGGCGACTTGACGGATACCGGCGAAGTGCTGTCCATCGGCAGCGAGCCCAATAATGTCTTCTGCGCTCCGGGCGGAACGTCGGGCCTCGTCATCACCACTTTCGCGTCCGATGAAGTGACGTCGTTCACGATCCCCGGTTTAAACCGGACCGGCACGCGGGCGCTGTCCGGCGGGTTCGGGATTTCGGTTCTGGTCAATCCCGCGGGAAACCGGGCCTTTGCCCGGAGCAGCTACGACGGTTTCGTCGACGTCTTCGATTACGACGCCGAAACGGCGGAACTCGGCGCTGCGCCGCTGTTTTCGATCCCCATTTCCAACACGTTCGGATTCTACGGCATCGATCAGGCGGCGCTGCATCCGAACCGGGCCAAATTGTACGTCCCGGAGTACTTCGCCAACGCATTGAACGTGTACGACGCGAACACCGGCGCTTTCCTCGCTTCCATTACCGATCCGCACATCGTGGAGCCGACCGGCGTGACCATCGCAGCGGCAGCCGATCCCTGCGCCGGCCCCCCGCCCAACGGAGCGATCGTGGGAAGCGACGGCCCCGATGCCTTAAACGGCACGCCGGGAAACGACGTCGTCTTCGGCCGGGGCGGCAACGACGCGATCGACGGACAGGGCGGGAACGATCTGATTTGCGGCGGCGACGGCAACGACGCCATTTCGGGCGGCGACGGCGACGACCGGATCGAGGCCGGCGGCGGCCGCGACTGGGCCGATGGCGGTCCGGGCACAGACATCGTCAACGGCGGCGATGAGGACGACGTGCTGAACGTGGCGGACAGCGCCGACGGCAACGACACCGTCGACGGCGGCGCACACGTCGGCGGCGACCTCTGCGCGAACGATCCGGGAGATACCGCGAAAAACTGCAATCCCTGATTTCGGAGCCTTCGCGCCCCCCTTCAATTTCCTTCCGTACCGTGGGAAAGACAAAGACGCCCGTCACCAGGGCATCGGCAATTCGCTGCCCGTATTGTTGACGCAAAGCACCCAAGGGCCGTGGTCGAAGATGCCGACGACGCTGACCGAAGCCAGCCCGATCTCGATGCGGGTGAAAAGATCCAAGGGCACGCCCAGAAAATAGGCCAGAGCGGCTTTGATCACGTCGCCGTGGCTCACCAGGGCGATACAGTCGTTCGGGTGCCTGTCGCGCAGGCGCAGCATCTCGCCGACGATGCGGGATTGCGCTTCGGCCATGGTTTCGCCGTTGGGAACGCGCGTGCCGCTGCGGAAAGTGTTCCACCGGCCGAAGGTCTCCTGGCGGCGGAGGTCTTCGAGTTTTCTCCCGGTCCAGTCGCCGATGTCGATCTCGTGGAGGGTTTCGAGGGTTTGAACCGGGAGGCCGAGCCGCTCGGACAGGAATCCGGCCGTTTCGCGGGTCCGGTCGGCGGGGCTCGAATAGAGGGCGGCGACCGGCAGGCGGGCGACCCGTTCCGCCATGCCGCCGGCCTGCTCCCGGCCCAGATCGCTGAGATGCACGTCCGGCATCCGGCCGGCGATGGTGTCGCCGCCCAAGAGATGCGCGCCGTGGCGGATCAGCAGAAACGTGGTCATCGCGCGTAGCGCCGGGTCATTTCGGCGCAGAATTCGGCGAACTCCTCCACGCGCTGCGGCGGGCTGGTGTGGTGGGCGTTGACGCCGCGATGCTCGGGCGTGAAGCAGTAAGTCACGGTCACCCGGAAGGGTTCGAGCGCCCGCATCTGCCGGTCGAACCATTCGAGGGCATTGGGACGAAAACGGTCGGCCCAGCTCAGCCCGGTGCGGAGGTAGGCGACGCCCAGGTCCTTCATGATTCGCACGGCGTCATCCAGCCGGTGGTCCTCGAAATGGAACCACTGGCACAGCCCCATGTCCGGCGCGTACTCGGAGAAGTGCCGGAAAGCCCGCTTGGGCGTGCCGTCTTCCCGCAGCAGGCCCATGTAGAAATGGCGGTAATAGGACGAACCTTCGGCTTCGCGGTGGCGGGTCGTGGCGGGCCATGCCTTGGGCAGGTCGTAAAGGCTGTACCAGTGAATTCGCGGAGCTTGCCCGAGCAGGAGTTCCGCGGTTCGCTTCAGGCCGAACTCCTGCACTTCCTCGGCGCCGAAACTGGAGACGCCGACTTCGGAAATCCAGATGGGCTTGTCGTCGACAACGCGGCGAATCTCTTTCAGTTTTTCGGGCCATTCGTGAATCTGCCAGTGGTTCCAGTCGAGCGGAAAGCCGTGCACCGCCACGGCATCCATGCGCCGAACGACGCCGAAACCCTTCATCCGTTCCATGAACAGGGGATCGATGGGCGAGATGCCGCCGAGAACGATCGGGAGATTGGGATGTTCGGCGCGCAAGGCGTCGGCGGCGAGATTCACCATTTCGGCGAAGAGACGCCAATCCCGGTCGATCTCGAAATCCCAGTGGGATTTGTTGTTGGGCTCGTTCCAGAGCATCACGGCCTCGATCACGACCGGCCTCCGCGGCTGGGATAGACCGCCCGGTGATCCCAGTCTTCCAGGTTGAGTTCCGTCCTGCGGCAGACGTAAACCTCCTCCTCCGGGCGCGAGAGGATGTCGAAGCCGGAGCTGCGCAGCATCGCCTCGGCGCCGGCTCGGTTGGGAATCCACCAGTTGGTGGGATCGCCGGCGTAACGGTGCTCGATGAAATGCATTTTGGGAAAACCGGGCCGGTCGAAGACATCCCGTTCCTCGAAGCCGTAATCCCGTCCCACCGCCTCGATGTCCCGGCTGCCGCGCTGCATGGACTGGAACAGCAGTAGTTCGCGAGCGACGTGTTCGTGGATCAGGTCCAGCGCCAGCAAAGGATGGCGGAGGTGATAGAACACGCCCATGAAGATCACCAGGTCGAAGGTTTCGCCGAGATCGGCGACGTCGTAGACGGAGAGCCGGCGGAACTCGATGTCCAGCCCTTTGACTTCCGCCGCGAAGCGGGCTTGGGCCAGATAGGCTTCGTCGGAATCGATGCCGATCACCCGGTCGGCGCCGCGCTTCTTCATCTCGATGGAGTAGAAACCGGCGTTGCAGCCGATGTCGAGCACCGACCGGCCGCTCAAGTCGGCGGGAACCGCATCGGCGAACTGCCGCCACTTGGCGGCGGGATAATCGCCGAGGAAATGGCCGGGGGCGGTGCGAACGCCGTCGAGGTCGAGGTTGTGGAACCATTCGCCCAGCTCGCGGACGCGCCGCTCGATGCGGTCGCGCGTCCAGCCGGCGGATGGCCATGGGCGTTCCTCGCTCATCGGATCGGTGCATTCAGGCGGGATGCGGCGAATCCCCCGGCCGCATCGAACGGTCTTTGCCGCGAATGAACGCTTCCGCGCGGATGCGCGCTTCCGCGTCGGTGAACTGTTCCGGCGGCGACTTCATGAACCAGGCGGCCGGTCCGATCAGCGCCCCGCCGATGCCCCGGTCGAGCGCCAGCTTGACGCAGCGCACCGCGTCGATGACCACGCCGGCGGAGTTGGGCGAATCCCAGACTTCGAGCTTGAGTTCGCCGTGGAGCGGCACGTTGCCGAAGGTCGTGCCTTCCAGCCGGATATAGCAGAACTTGCGGTCGGCGAGCCAGGGCACGTAGTCGCTGGGCCCGACATGGGCCTCGGCGTCGGACAGCGCGTGATCGAGCTGGCAGGTGACGGCGCGGGTCTTGGAGAGCTTCTTGGATTCCAGCCGTTCCCGTTCGAGCATGTTCAGGAAGTCGGCGTTGCCGCCGAAATTGAGCTGATAGGTGCGGTCCAGCCGGACGCCGCGCTCCCGGAAGAGATTCGCCAGCACCCGGTGGACGATGGTGGCGCCCACCTGCGATTTGACGTCGTCGCCGATGACGGGAAGGTTTTTTTCCTCGAAGCGCTTTCGCCAGCGATGGTCCGAGGCGATGAACACGGGAATGCAGTTGACCATGCCGCAGCCGGCTTCGAGAGCCTGCCCGGCGTAGAACTCGGTGGCCTTTTGCGCCCCGACGGGAAGATAGGAAACGACCACGTCGGTGCCGGTGTCGCGAAGGATTCGGGCAACGTCCGCGGGCGGATCGGGCGATTCCTCGACGACTTCCCGGAGATATTTGCCGAGTCCGTCGAGGGTGACGCCGCGGCGGACTTCCACGCCGATTTCGGGAACCTCGCAGAACCTGTAGGTGTTGTTCGGCTCCGCGAGGATGGCTTCGGACAGGTCCTTGCCGACCTTGCCGGCATGGATGTCGAAGGCGGCGGAAAATTCGATATCGGAAATACGATAGCCGCCGAGGTTGACGTGCATCAGGCCGGGGACGGCATCGCCGTCCTTCGCCCCGCGGTAGAACTCGACGCCCTGGACCAGGGAGGACGCGCAGTTGCCTACGCCGATGATGGCAACCCGTACCTTCTTGCGATGCATACTCTCTCCTTGAGCCTGCCCGGCGACTCGAACGGCCTTCGTACAATCCGGTTACCGGCCGCGGTTTCCTGCCCGGAATCGGCGCACCGACGGCATCGTTGCTGGGAGCGCCGGAGGAATGTGGATCACGATTCGAATATATTTTTCGAGGTGAATTTTTGCAAGAAGTTTCACGGGCTTCCGAGCCTGCCGCCGCCCTTGCGGCAGAGCCCGGAACAGACCGTTACGTCTTTATAACTCCAGGTTCGGAACGAAACCGTGCCTCAGCGTGTTCTCGCTCACGACCCGCGTCCACAGGAACTGCCTGAGATAATCGGGGCCGCCGGCTTGCACGCCGGTTCCCGAAAGCCGGGTGCCGCCGAAGGGTTGCACGCCGACGCGGGCTCCGGTCGTGCGGCGGTTCAGATACAGGTTGCCGACGCGATACCGTTCCCGCGCGAGATCGAGGTGTTCCGGAAGGCGCGAAAACACCCCGCCGGTGAGCGCGTAATCCGATTCCAGCGCCAGCGTCAGCGCGGCCTCGAACGTGGGCGCGCGCAGCACGGCCAGCACCGGGCCGAAAATCTCCTCCCGCGCCAGGCGGTGATGGGGTTCGATGTCGGTGAAGATTGCGGGTGGACAGTAGAAGCCCTCCTCGGGAACGCGCCCGAGATAATGAAGCCGGCCTTCGGTCCGGCCGAGATCGATATAGCTTAAGGCTTTCTCCCGCGCATCGCGGCTGACCATCGGTCCGAAAAGATACGCCGGATCTTCGGGCGGGCCATAGCCGTAACTGTCGAGGACTTCCGCCAGCCGTTTCACCAGCCGGTCGTGAACCCGGCCCACGGCGATCAGGCGCGAGCAGGCCGAGCATTTCTGGCCCTGATAGCCGAACGCGGAGTACAGGCTTTGAGCGACGGCCTCGTCCAGATCCGCGTCTTCGTCGACGATGATCGCGTTCTTGCCGCCCATTTCGCAGACCACCTGCTTGATGTAGCGCTGTTCCGGCGCCAGCGTGTGGGCTTGCCGGAGAATCTCCAGGCCCACCGTCTTGGAGCCGGTGAACGCGATGACATGAACGTCCCGGTGCCTGACCAGGTACTGCCCGACGGTAGCGCCGCTCCCCGGCAGGAGCTGGCACACGCCGGGCGGAAAGCCGGCCTCGTCGAGCACGGATTGGAATCCGTGGGCGACGATATTGGCCGGCATGGCCGGCTTCACGATGGCGGTATTGCCGGCGACCAGCGCCGCCGCGGTCATGCCGGTAAGAATGGCCAGAGGGAAGTTCCAGGGCGGAATCACCACGGCGACGCCGCGCGGTTCGTAGCGAAGATGGTTCCGTTCGCCGGGAAAGCACCGGGTCGACCGCCAGCCGGCCAACTGCTCCATCTGGAAGGGGTAATACCGCAGGTAGTCGACGGCTTCCGTGACGTCCGCGTCGGCTTCGCGCCAATTCTTTCCGGTTTCCAGGACCTGCCAGGCAGCCAGTTCGCCGCGGCGGGCGTCCATGATATCCGCCGCCCGGCGGCAAAGCGCGGCCCGGGCGAAAGCGGGCATGTCCCGCCAGCCGGGAAACGCGCGGCTGGCGTTGCGGACGGCGCGGTCCGCCTGGGCGGTATCGGCGACGGCCACATATCCCAGGATCTCGTCCGGCCGCGCGGGATTTCGGGATGCCAGCCATTCCGATCCCTCCGGCGGGACCCCGGCGATGTCCAAAGGGTAGCTGGCGCCGAGCTGCGCGCGCACCGCCGCCAGCGAGCGGTGGAAATCTTCATGGACCCGATCGCGGCTGAAGTCTTTCAACGGAGCGTTGACGAAGCCGGGGGAAGGCGTTTCCGGCGGGGCTGCGGCCGGCTTCGGCGCCGCCAGAAGTTCGTCCAGGTCCGCGCCTTCGACATAAGTCTGCCGGAGGATGGAGGTATTGGCGGTGTTTTCCATCAAGCGGCGGATCAAGTAGGCGATGCCGGGTATCAGTTCGCCCGTGGGCAGATAAACCCGGAGCGCGATATCGGATGCGGCGACGGCGTGGCGCAAGGGCTCGGCCATGCCGTAGAGCATCTGGATTTCCCAATCGGCGGCCGCGAGTCCGCGCCGGGACGCCGAGGCGGCGGCATAGGCGAGACTCCGGAGGTTGTGGCTGCCCACGGCGGGACGAACCGTATCGGCATGCCGGAACAGGAGGTCGAGCAGCGATTCGAAATGGGCGTCGGTCGCCGTCTTGTCGCGGAACACCGGAACCGGCCAGCGGCGCTGCTCCGCGAGCGCCGTCTCGGTATCCCAGTAGGCGCCCTTGACGAGCCGCACGGAAATGCGGCGCTTCCCCCGCTCCGCCCAGCCAATCAGCTCCCGCAGGTCGTCGCTCGTCTCCGGAAGATAGGCTTGCAGGGCGATGCCGGGATGCCAGCCCTCATGCCCCTCGCTGTCGACCAGATCGCGGAACAGGCGAAGCGTCAGGGGTTTGAGTTCGTAATGCTCCATATCCACGGTCATGCCGGCCCGGAGTTCCCGAAGCCGGGCCACCAGCGGCTCCAGCCGGGCGAACACCCGGCGGCGCACGCCGGCGTAGTCGAGCGGATCGAAAGGGGCGGCCAGGGCCGAAAGCTTGATGGAGATATGAATCGGCGGATGTCCGACCGGCGAGCGGTTCGCCGCCAGCAGATCCAGCAGCGACAAGTATCGGCCCAGGTAGATATCGCATTCCCTCTCGCTCAGGGCCGCTTCGCCCACGGCGTCGACCGTGACCGCCGCCGGTATCCGGGCGATGGCGTCGAGCGCCCGGTTCAGGCGGTCTCCCTGCTCCTCGACGACGAACTGGCGGGCGAGGCGCGATACGGCGCGGCGCAAGGCGTAAGCGCTAAAGGAATGGCTGCCCAGCTTGAACATGCGGCCCCATAGCCCCCGGAGCCGGTCCGCGTGAGGCGCCAGATAGTTTCGAAAATGACGGGCGAGATCGCGGTCGGTTTCCAGCACCGGCAATACGTCGACGAATTGGAAGAGGGCCGCGCGCAACCCCTCGTCGTGCATGGCCCGCATCAGGACGCGCCCGCGCAGGCCGCGCGGATCGAACAAGGACGGGGGCGCCTCTCCAGCCAGGCGATAAAGGTTTTCGCCGATTTCGCGAACCCTGCGCTCGAAAGCCGTGTCGTTCATAACCCTACCTCAAGAATGTATTGAGCGCGGCCCGGCAGCAAGGCGCCTTCGCGACGCCGCCGCCGGGCCGCGCACTATTTGTTGTTATATGTTCCCGAAATTGCCCGAAGAGTTCGGCGGAAGCCGCGGCGGACATCTCCGGCAAGGAACAGAGTGCCGCAAACCGCCTCTAAGGGAAAGTGGCAAGTCAGTGGCGCGCGATGGAAAGGAGGTCGTTTCAGTGCATTCCGGATCATCTTCCGTGACCGATCGTGTCCCAAAACCGATACGGTTGATCGGAGCCGCTTTCGACCGCTATCCCGAAACCGGGCCGGAACTCCTGTTCCGCCTGGGCCTGGACCGGAGATTGCAAAACCGCGGCGTTCCGGCCGCCTGGCGGACGCTCCTCCACCCGAAGGGCCTGCCGGGCACGGTGCCCGTCGCCGCCGAGCTTTGCCAACGCGCGGCGCGGGAAACGGAAGACGCGGTGAAAGCCGGCGAATGCTTCGCCGTTTTCGGGGACGACCATTCCTGCGCCATCGGAACCTGGACCGGCGCGGCGGCGGCCTTGGCGGAGCGCGGCCCTTTGGGACTGATCTGGATCGATGCCCACATGGACAGCCACGTGCCGGAGACGAGTCCCAGCGGCGCTTTGCACGGCATGCCGCTGGCGTGCCTGCTCGGTTTCGGCGAAAAGCTCCTGGTGGAACTGGGAGGATTCGCTCCGAAAGTCTCTCCGCGGCATGTCTGCCTGGTCGGCGTGCACAGTTTCGAGGCGGCCGAACGCGCGCTGCTGGAGTGGCTCGGCGTCCGCGTCTTCTATCTCGACGAAATCAGCCGGCGGGGTCTGAAGGACGTCCTGGAGGAAGCGCTGTCCATCGTCCAAACCGGTACGGCCGGCTTTGGCGTCACCCTCGATCTCGATGCCGTCGATCCGAGGGATGCGCCGGGGGTAACGACGCCGGTGGCGGGCGGCATTCCCGGCGAGGAGATGATCGGCGCGCTGACCTTGCTCCGGGGCAATCCGGCCTTTCTCGGCATCGAGATCGTCGAATTCGATCCGTACACCGACGCGAATCGCGCCACCGCCTATCTGGCCAGCGAACTGCTGCTGGCCGCGCTGGTCCCCGAGCGGGCCGCGCCGGCGGAAGACGTTATGCGCGTCACCGAACGCTACGGCGCGCACAACTACGACACCTTGCCGGTCGTGCTGACCCAGGGCGAAGGCGTTTATCTTTGGGATGTCGGCGGGAAACGCTACCTGGACATGATGGGCGCCTACTCCGCCGCAAGCCACGGCCACGCCCACCCGCGCCTGATCCGCACGTTCACCGCGCAGGCGAAACGGCTGACGATCACCTCGCGGGCCTTCCACAACGACCGGCTCGCGCCGTTCCTGGAACGGCTTTGCCAACTGACCGGACAGGACAGGGCGCTGCCCATGAACACCGGGGCCGAAGGCGTGGAAACCGCGCTGAAAGCCGCCCGGAAATGGGCCTATCGGGTCAAGGGCGTGGCTCCGGAAGAGGCCGAGATCATCGCCTGCCGGGGCAACTTCCACGGACGAACCATCGCGGCGGTGGGCCTATCGTCCGAACCCAAGTACCGCGAGGGCTTCGGGCCGTTTCCGCCGGGCCTGAAACTGATCCCGTACGGCGATTCCGCGGCCCTGGCCGCTGCGATCGGCGAGAACACGGCGGCCTTTTTGGTCGAGCCGATCCAGGGAGAAGGCGGCATCGTCGTCCCGCCGCCGGGTTATCTCGCCGACTGCGCCCGGATTTGCCGGGAGCGGAACGTCTTGCTGCTGTGCGACGAGGTTCAGACCGGGCTGGGCCGGACCGGAAAATTTCTGGCTTCCGAGCACGAAAACGTCAAGCCCGACGGCTTGATTCTCGGCAAGGCCCTGGGCGGCGGTTTGCTGCCGGTTTCGGCATTCCTCGCGGGACGCGAGGTGATGGACGTTTTCGGTCCGGGCGATCACGGCAGCACCTTCGGCGGCAATCCGTTAGCCGCGGCGGTCGGACTGGAGGCGCTCGCCGTGATCGTCGACGAAGGATTGGCCGAGCGCTCGGCCGAACTGGGCGCCTGGTTTCTCGATAAGCTGCGTGGTTTAAGCAGCCCCCTGATCTGCGAGGCGCGCGGCAAGGGCCTGTTCATCGGCCTGGAACTCAACCCGGATATCTCCGGCCGCGACTTTTGCATGAAGCTGATGGAGCGGGGCATTCTGACCCGCGAGACCCGCCGGACCGTCATCCGCTTCGCGCCGCCTCTCGTCATCGAGCGCAAGGAGATCGATTGGACGGTGAAGACGATCGAGACCGCGATTCGGGAGCTGGAACGAACCGGCCCCGGCGCGGGTTAAGCGCGGCGTCCGACAAAAAAAGAACCGCAGCCGTAGGCTGCGGTCCGATCTCATCCTGAGACTCCATTCCGTGGAGCGTCCTTCCGATAGAGTCAATCCTTGGCGATGGCTATCGTCATGTCGTTGCCGTCGGCGGCATGCTGAACGTTGATCAGCATGGTTTTCGGCATCGTGCGCGGGAAGTAGATGCCCGTGCCCTCGGCGCCGGGGGTCGTCAGGGTCGCGAATAACGCCACGCTGTCGGAAACGCCGTCGCCGTCCTTGTCGGGCGTCGCGACCCAAATGTCCGACGGTTCGTTGTCCTCCACGATGTAAAGGTTGCCGGCGTTGTCGGAAGCCAGATTGTCGGGGCTGCGCAGGCCATGGGCCGGCGCGGCGCTTTCCCGGGCCACGTTGCCCACGTTGACGCCGGCGAACTCGGTGACGAACGGGGAACCGGCATTCAGGGAAATCTGGAGTACGCGGCTGTCGGTGGTGGTGGCGAAATAGAGATTCGGCCCGATGATCTCGGCGTCTTCGGGACGCAGGTAGTCGGTAGCGCCGGCCTCGTTGGCGGCTTTGCGCGCATTGACGGCGGGATCGGTGACCACGTCGTTCTGGCCGGGAACCAGAGCGATCCATTCCCCCTTGCCGGTGCCGCCGATCGCGCCCGGTTCGACGATTTTCAAGGCGTACAGCGCGCCTTCCGACAGATCGCCGTAACGCGCCGGCACGAATTTATAGATCGAGCCGCCGTTCAGTTCGTCGCCGACATAGACGTTGCCGTTGCCGTCGACGGCGATGCCTTCGTGCGACATCCGGCCGACCGCCGGACGATCGTGGCAGTTCAGGATTTTCAGGCCATCGGCCTCGCACTCGAACAAACGGCCGGCTTCGCCGTTCTCCTCGGCGGCGAGAAGGGTGCCCCACGGCGTCCATTCGAGACCGTCGAGGCGCGCCCAGCCGCCTTCGAATCCGAAATCCTGGCCGGTGTAAACCGCCGTTTTGCCGGTTTTCAAATCGATGACGGAAAGAGCGGCTTTACCGGCGCCGTTCTCGTGAGTGCGATAGAGAAAACGGCCGGCCTGGGCGCCGGTTTCGTTAACCGTGTTCATGTCGGCCAGGTCGTTCTCTCCGGCGATCGCGTCGAGAGCGACGCCGCCGGCGCAAGCCCCGGTCTCGCTGACCAGAACGGTCTGGGAGAAACCCTCGGGAAGATGGACGGGCGAGCAGGCGTCCTTGCTGCCGACGGCGGCGGACGCTTCCAGCGGTTCAAAGGCGAACGGGCCGCGAATGGCGGGTTGCTCGGCCGATGCGGCGCCGGCGAAAAAAGCCGCAAGAGAAGCGGCTAACGCAGTTTTCTTCGTCACATCTAACATCTTTCAAAACCCCAAAAAGTTGTTCTTTCCAATCCGTTTTCCGCAGGCGCGGCCCTGCGCCCGAAACGGCCTGAAGAATCCTTTCCGCGGGTCAGATGATGTAGGCGTTATCTGACATTGATGTGACGAAACGGTGACGATTGGATTAAACGTTCTCCGATTTAAAGCGCCCTGTTATCCGAACCATTTCGCGAGCGGCTTTCTCTGCCATTGAAAACTTGCGCGCGCCGATCTTCGTCGCTAATATAAATGAAAACAATTATCAATAACGCGGATAAGGCTATGCTAAAACAATCGAAAGATCGGCATGTTTCGCAGTTTTCCATGGGGTTTCTGTTGATCGCCGGTTCCGTGGCGGTCATGGGGGCGGAGCCTGAAACCGAAAATTCCGGCAAAGAATCCGAGACCTCGCCGGTGATGGAACTTCCCACGGTCGGGGTCATCGGGACCTCCACCGACGCACTGGAGAAAATTTCCGGCTCCGGTTCGGTCATCGACAAGAAAACCTTGTATCAAAGCCACGTCTTCACCACCAACGAGGCCTTGCGCAAGGTGCCCGGCGTGAACGTCCGCGACGAGGAAGGCTTCGGGATGCGGCCCAACATCGGCATTCGCGGACTCAATCCTACCCGCTCGACGAGAACCCTGCTTCTCGAAGACGGACTCCCGCTGTCCTACGCCCCATACGGCGAGAACGCGAGCTACTACCATCCGCCGGTGGACCGCTTCGAGCGGATCGAGATCCTGAAGGGCGCGGGCCAAATCCTGTTCGGCCCCCAGACCACGGCGGCCACCGTCAACTACGTGACGCCCACGCCGCCCCTGGAGCCCAAGGGATTCGTAAGCTTCACCGGCGGCAACCGGGAATATCGCAACGGCCACATCAACTATGGCGGAACCGTGGGAGATTTCGGCGGATTGTTCGATTACATCCACAAGGAAGGCGAAGGCGCGCGGGACAATACGTTTCTGGAAATCGACGACGTCAATCTCAAGGCCCTGTACCAGATCAATGAAAGCAATTCCCTGATATTGCGCGGCAATTACTTCAGGGAAGATTCCCAGCTGACCTATTCGGGAATCACCGACGCGGAAGCGCGCAATTTCGGTCTTCGCTACAACCCGTTCAAGAACGACAGCTTCTCCACCGATCGCTGGGGCGTCTCGGCCACCCATGAGTACAAGTTCAATAACGACGTCAAATTGACCACCAGCTTTTACTGGACTCATTTCGCCCGGGACTGGTGGCGCCAGGCGAGCACCACCACCGACACGCAATGCGGCGCCGCCTTCAGGAACGCCCGCTTTAACGGCGTCGCCGTGGACCCGGATGCCTGCAACTCGATTCAGGGCCGCTTGCGCGACTATTACACCTGGGGCGTCGAACCGCGCCTGCACGCCGCCTACGATTTCTTCGGCGTGCCGAGCGAGCTGGACATGGGCTTCCGCGCCCATTTCGAGGAACAATACCGGCGCCAGGAGAACGCCACATCGCCGCGCGCCCGCAACGGCGCCGTCGCCGAGCAGAACGAGCGCTATGCCGATGCGTATTCGGGCTTCGTCCAGAATCGCTTCTTCCTGTTCGATCACTGGACGGTGACGCCCGGCGTGCGGGTGGAAAGCGTCGAATACGAGCGGCGGAACCGGCTCAACGGAACGGAGGGCACGACCGGCCTGACCGAAGCCCTGCCCGCCTTCGGCGTCAATTACAACCCGTTCGACGAAATCACCGTATTCTTCGGGTTCCATCGCGGATTTTCGCCGCCACGCGCCGAGGACGCCGTGAGCAACGCCGGCCTCGTGACCGACGTGGACGCGGAAAAAAGCTGGAACTACGAACTGGGCGTGCGCAGCAAGCCGTGGAAGGGCGTCGCCCTGGACACCACGCTGTTCCAGACGCATTTCGAAAATCAGGCCGTGGTCGGCAGCATCGCCGGCGGCTCCACGCCCTTGGCGCAGGGCGAATCGCTCTACCAGGGACTCGAATTCTTCGGCCGCGTCGATCTCGGAGACATTTTCCAGACGGATCACAACGTCTATCTCCAGGCGGCCTATACCTGGGTGGCCGATGCCGAGACGCTGTCGCCGTTCCGCTGCGTTCCGGTGGACGGGGTTATCTCCGGTTCCTGCACCAACGGCCTGGTGCCCGGATCGGTAAAAGGCAACCGGCTTCCCTACGCGCCTGAGCACACGATCACCGCGACGCTGGGGTACGCTCACCCGTCGGGTTTCGATTTCCACCTGGAAACGGTGTTCGTGGCCGACCAGTTCAGCGACTTCCACAACGCGGAGGGACAGGTCAATCCAAACGGAACGCCCAATCTGAGCGGACAGTTCGGCAAGATCGAGGATTACGCCGTCGTCAACCTGTCCAGCACGTACCGGATCAAGCCCTTGAATACCGACGTGTTCGTGAGCGTGAAAAACCTCTTCGACCAGAACTACATCGTGGATCGCACCCGAGGCATCTTGCCGGGCTCGCCGAGACTGGTGCAGGCCGGATTCAAGCTGGACTTTTAAGCGGCTGGAAAAGACCGATGCCGCGCAAGGACGCGCGGCGCGCCATCATTCCTTGACGCTTCCCAGCACCAGCCCCTCGATGTAGTACTTTTGCAGGGCGAGAAACAGGAGAATCACCGGCAACACCGTGAGCACCGAGCCGGCCATCATCAGCTCGGCGTCTTGAACATGCTCGCCGAGTAGATTGGCGAGGGCGACCGGGAGCGTGTAGAGATCGTCGTCGGTCAGGATGATGAGCGGCCACATGAAGTCGTTCCAGGCACCCATGAAAGTGAAAATGGCCAGGGTGACCAGGATCGGCTTGCAGAGCGGCAGAACCAGCGTCCGGTAAATCCGGAATTCGCCGGCCCCGTCGATCCGCGCCGCATCCAGGAGGCTGTCGGGAATCGACAGCGCGTACTGCCGGATCAGAAAGATGCCGAAAATGCTCGCCATGCCGGGGATGATGACGCCTCCGTAAGTATTCACCAGCCCCATCTCTTTCAGCATCAAAAACAGCGGCAGCATGGCGACCTGCGCCGGAATCACCATGGACGCCAAAAGCCAGCGGAACAGCCGGTCGCGCCCCTTGAATCGGAGCTTCGCGAAGGCGTAGCCGGCCATGGAATTGATCAGCAGGGACAATCCCGTGACCAGCGCGGCGACCAGCGTGCTGTTCAGGAGATAAGCGGCCAGGTTCAAACGGGAGAACAGGATTCGATAATGGTCCAAGGTGGGCGATGACGGCAAAATCGGCGGCGGAAACCGGTTCGCCTCGTCCGGCGGCATCAACGACACGGACACCATCCAGAACAGCGGGAACAGGGTCAAACCGGCGACCAGAAGCAGTACCGCATGAAGCAGTATCGATTTGAGCGGATTTCTAAAAGATGGCTGGCGCGAGGCGGAACCCATCGCTTTTCCGCTCGGCTTAATTGGAAGCTTGTTCCTTAAGGTAGGTTACCAATTCGAAAATTCGCGTCGATGGGTTGTCGCCATTGTGCGGTATCTGCTTCCAAATCCTTTTTGCATGGGTGAGAGCGGTTTCGAGTTTGTCTTTGGTTTTTTCGAACGCATCCGGGGCGCGTTTCTGATAATTTTCGAAACCTTTATAAGTTTTCAGCTTTGCGATCACGTGATCGCAAGGCGTTTTATTGCCCGAACCATAAAACGGAGCCGACGAATCGGTAAAATGAAGCAATAGCCAGACTTCGAAGCAGGGGACCGAAGTAATCGCGATCATTTCGGCTAACTGCCGAGTTTCGCCGTTGCGTGTTTCTCTCAGCGGTTGTTCATTGATTTTGTTACAGGCCGATCCATATTCCGTATGGCAGTCTTTATCAAAGACGCAGTAAACCCGGTCGTAAGTCATGCCCTCGGCCCGTTTGTCGAAAAATAATTGAATAGCCCGTTCCACCAGTTTTGAAGGATCGAGTCCGTTTTTTCGGTCATCCACGAGAATTTCGCCAAGACGAACCCTTTGCTGCAAATTTAACTGGCGGAGCAAGGCATTCAGGTAAACCGGTTCCGTTTTCTGTCCCTCGCAAACGATCAGCACCGTTTCCTTTCCGGTTTTATTGGCCTCTCTGCGTCGAAGTTGGGATGCCAGGGCAGCCTTGCGTTTCTTGAAAAGATCTTCACTCCCCACGGGTTTCGGCCTCTTCGCGTTCGTCGACGGACCGTTTGATTTTTGGCGGACCGAAACGTCCCACGTTGGGCAGACCGCCGTAACGCCCGTGCAAATACCCCTTTTGCAAGGACTCCTTTTGCCTCGGATGGTAGTCCGAAAGCGGGTAAAGCACTGTAGACTGCTGGATGTCCTTTTCGGTGAACCAGATTTGATCGCGCCTCATCAGGTCCGAATCGAGCAAGGTCGCATCGTGGGTTACAAAGATCAATTGCGCGTGGTTCGGATTGGTATCCGGATTGTGGAACAAACCGACGATAAAACGCACCAGATGGGGATGCAGACTACTGTCGATCTCATCGATAACCAGCACGCGCCCCTTATCCAATACGTCGAAAATCGGTCCGGCCGCGGCAAACAAGGTTTGCGTACCCCTGGATTCGTCCTCGAGTTCGAAAGGAATCATCTCCCCGGAATCATTATGACGGTGAAGAAAAGCGACTTCCCGCCGTTGAACGCCTTTTCCTCCCTTCATGGATTCGAGAAGCGCGGCCTTCACGGCCTCCGGCATGTCCTTGGGAAAATCTTCCGGAGCCAACGGCTTGCTCTCCGCATGGATATCCCGGATTTCGATGTCGGCGGTTTCCAAAAGATGGAGAATTTTCCTTTTCTCGGCAGGGTCTTTTTCAACTTGTTTTGCCGAAAACCCATAGTGCAGGGCATACATCGGCGCGACGGCCAAAGTTTTTTGAAACCAGTCCACGATTGGGGATAGAGCTTCGTTGTTCATTTGCACGGCAGTGGATACAAACAAGGCATTGTCGCGAGTGGCTTGCTTGATGTCCGCCAGTTTTCCCTTCAGGTATTTGCTGAAAGGCGCCCAACGATAGATTTTTTCCGAGTCGTCCCAAGCTCTTTGGAACCACGCTTGTCCCCGGGTCTTTTCGAAAACAAAAAGATATTCCTCTACGACCCGCTCTTTGGTTACGGAAAACCCATACTGGTAGCGAATTCCGTTTTGGACGAACACAAACTCGAATTCGCTGGGCGCATTTTCGGTAGCTTTACTCAGGCGAAAGGGCTCTACCTCGATCGCTTCTCCTTTCTGCATGTCTTTGGCCGAAGAGATTACGAAACGCTCAGCAAACTCCATGGCAGCCAGCAAATTACTTTTTCCCGTCGCATTGCCGCCATAAATTCCGGCGGAATGCAGCAGATCCAGGTTATCCCGCCCCAAAGCGAAGACGTTCTGAGGCAGTTCCGCGCCGCTGCCCTTTACGAGACTGAGCGTCTGCCGTTCGCGGATTGAGCGAAAGTTGGTCAGGCTGAATTGAATGAGCATGGATCGGCAACAGAGGAGATAAATATTGTCTATAAGACCCAATTTTTGCGCAAAAAATGCAAAATTGCATTTAATTTTCTTTATGCGGACTCTTCAATCTCCTCGCAGCCTCAACTGCAACAGCGTCCCCGCCAAAACGATCAGAAACAGCGCGAAGGCCACCGCCGCCGCGTAGCCGAGGTTCCACCAGCGAAAGCCTTCCTGGAACATGAGGAGCGCAACGCTCAGGGTGCTGTTGGCGGGACCGCCCTGGGTCATGACGTAAGGTTCGGCGAATAGCTGGAAGTAGCCGATCATCGTGATGACGGTGACGAAGACGAAGGTCGGCACCAGCATGGGCAGGGTGATGTGGCGGAACTGGCGCCAGCCATTCGCGCCGTCGATGACCGCGGCTTCGTACAAGCGGGCCGGAATGCTTTGCAGCCCGGCGATGAAGATGATCATGTTGAAGCCGAAATTCTTCCAGATCGCCATCAGGATGATCGCCGGCATGGCCCAGTCGGGGTCGCCCAGCCAATCGACGGGACCGAATCCGAACAGCCCGAGAAGATAATTCAGGAAGCCGTAGCGGGGATGGTAGAGATAGCGCCAGACCACGGCTATCGCCACCAGGGTGGTGACCACCGGCAGGAACAGCAGCGAGCGGAACAGTCCCTTGAACCGGATCAGCCGGTGGTTGACCAGGAGCGCCGCGCCCAGCGACACGGCCACCGACAGGGGGCCGCCGACGACCACGAAGTACAGGGTGTTCTTGAGCGCGGTCCAGAATAGAGGATCGCGGAGCAGCCGGAGGTAATTGTCGAACGCCACGAAGCGCAGCCGTTCGCTCTCGCCGAGAGCGTAAATGTCGAAGTCGGTGAAGCTGAGCAGCAGCGACGCCGCGACCGGCAGGAAAAAGAACGCGGCGATCAGGATCAGGGCCGGCGCGAGAAACCAGAAGCCGGGGTTCGCCTGCGGAAAGAAGGATTTCATCGAGCCTGTTTCCGCAGCAGCCAGCGGCGCTTTTCGAGAATGCCGTCCACGTCCTGGTCCAGGGCAGTCAGGGCTTGCTCCTCGGTCAATTCGCCGCGCACCGCTTTTTCGGCGTAATGGGCGATTTTGCCGGCGATGCGCTCCCACTCGGGTATCTTGGGCGTGGGCACTACCCGCTCCAACTGCGTTTTGAAAGCCTGCACGCGAGTCGCTGTAGCCAGACCGGGGTGCCGCCAGGCGGAACGGCGGGAGGGAAGATCGCCGGTCAAACGGTAAAAGGCGATCTGTTGTTCCGGCTCGGAGAGAAATTCGATCAGTTTCCGGGCTTGATCTTTGCGGCTGGAGCTTCGGGCGATCGCGAGACTGGCGCCGCCGGCCAGCGAAACGCCGGGATAATTCCCGTCGGGAGCCGGCATGGGCGCGGTGGCCCAGCGATCTTGCAAGGCCTTCGGCAGCCGACGTTCGAATTCGCCGATGTTCCAGGGGCCGGTGATATACATCGCGAAATAGCCGCTCGCGAACTCCCGGTAAAGATTGGCGATCTGCGCTTCGGATACGGCGGGCGCGTAACCTTGGCGGAAAATGTCGAGGTAAAAGCGGAAGGACCGGCGAAAGGCATCGCTCCGGAAATTGCCGAATCGCGCTCCGTCGCGGAGCAATTCCGCCCCCATTTGCAGGCCGAGAATCGCCGGAACCTGCCATTCGTTCATGGGCAAGAGCAAGGCGTAGCGGTCCTCGCCGGGCAACGCCTTGACCGCCGCCATCGCCGCGAGCCATTCCGTCCAGCTTCGGGGCGGCGCGGCAAAACCGGCCTTGGCCAGGATGTCCGTCCGGTAGAAAAGCAGGCGGGTATCGACGTACCAGGGCAGGCCGTAAAGCTGTCCCTCGATCTCGTTGGTTTCGAGAATGCCCTGGAAATAATCCTCCCGCTCCGGCACGGCCAGCCGGTCCACCGCCTTCAAAACCGCGAATTCCGGTATCCAGGTATTGCCCAGCTGAAAAACGTCAGGCATCGCATCGCCTGCATAGGCGGTCAGCAGCTTCTCGTGAGCCGCGCTCCACGGAATTTGCTGCACCTTGACGCGGAGACCGGGATGGCGCCGTTCGAATTCCGGCATCAGCGATTGAACCGCCTCGCCTTCCCGCCCCATGGCCCAGAACTCGACGACGCTCTTTTCCTCGTTCGAACGGCACGCACTGAACAAGGCAAGAGCCAGCAACGGACCGATCAGGCGCACGTCGTGTCTTCCGGCAGGTATCGGAGCATGAAGTTCATCGTTTTTGTTCTCAACAGGCGGCCGGACCTCAATGTACCACAGGACCGGCCTCCTCACGGCAGGACGGGCTTAGCTCCCTGGAGTGCTTTCATTTCGTGTGTGGGGGCGAATCGAGAATGCCCTTGTTTTCCAAATTTCGGAGAGCCGCCGCTCGCCTTAGCCATCTTGCCGGAGTTCGCCCCGTGAACCTTTGTGTTAACCTGTCCGGGACAGAACGGATTGGCGCTTGTCCGGCCCACCGGACAGTTCGACCGCATCGACACAGGAGTCACCGCCATGGCGTCTTTCGATCTCGAATGGATACGCTCCCAGTTCCCTGCCCTCTCCCGGAACATCGGCAACCATCGCCCCCTATTTTTCGACGGCCCCGGCGGAACCCAGGCGCCCGCATCGGTGATCGACGCGATGAGCCGCTATCTCACGACGTCGAACGCCAACGCGCACGGCGCTTTCGTCACCAGCCGGCGGACCGACGAGCTGATTGCCTCGGCCCGTGCGGCCGTCGCGGATTTCCTGGGCTGCGATCACGATGAAGTAATTTTCGGCGCCAATATGACCACGCTCGCCTTCGCGTTCAGCCGCGCCATAGGGCGCACCCTGAAGCCCGGCGACGAGATCGTCGTGACGCGGCTCGACCACTACGCCAACGTCTCTCCCTGGTACGCGCTGGAAGAAACCGGCGCGGTGGTCCGCACGGTCGACATCGATGCGGCAGACTGCACGCTCGACATGGACGATCTGGAACGGCAGATCAACGAACGGACCCGCGTGGTCGCCATCGGTTACGCGTCCAACGCCGTCGGCACGATCAACGACGTGGCGGCCGTCGTGCGTCTCGCCCATGCGGCCGGCGCGCTGGTCTTCGTCGATGCGGTCCATTACGCGCCGCACGGTCCGATCGACGTGCGCGCCCTCGACTGCGACTTTCTTGCCTGCTCCGCCTACAAGTTTTTCGGTCCGCATGTCGGCGTCCTGTTCGGCAAACGCGAGCATCTCGCCCGCTTTCGGCCTTACAAGGTGCAACCCGCCCCGGACGACATCCCGTCGCGCTGGGAAACCGGAACCCTGAATCACGAGGGGCTGGCGGGGCTGACGGCGACGATCGGCTATTTGACGGAACTCGGCCGGCGCGTCTTGCCCTCGGTCGAAAACCGCCGCAGCGCCTTGATCGCGGCGATGGAGGCGAGCCGGCAATACGAGCGCCGCCTGAGCGAGCGCCTGATTCCGGGCCTGTTGCGGATACCCGGCCTGACGCTTTACGGCATAACGGATGCCGCCCGCTTCGACTGGCGGACGCCGACCGTCGCGGTCACGCTGGCCGGCCGGACGCCCTGCGCGGTCGCCCAACTGCTGGGCGACCGCGGCATCTTTACCTGGCACGGCAATTTCTATGCGCTCGGCCTTACCGAAAAACTGGGCGTCGAATCGGCGGGCGGCTTGTTGCGGATCGGGCTTTTGGCCTATAACACCTTCGACGAGATCGATGGTCTGTTAACGGCGCTGGATGAAATTGCCGCCGCGCCGGATCGATCGGCATGAAGGAGTTCAAACTTGCATGAATCGGCTGGTCCGAATCGCCAGAAACCCGTGGATACTGACCATTACGGCAGCGCTCATGCTTTATGCGCTGGCCGGGTTTTCCCTCGTCCCTTACCTGGTGCAGCGCTACGTCCCGAAAATCGCCGCCGAGCAGCTTAAGCGGGAGGCTTCCGTCGGCGAAGTCGACTTCAATCCGTTCCTGTTCGTTTTCGAAGCCCATGATTTCAGACTGAAGGACACGGACGGCCAGATCGTCTTTCAATTCGACCGCCTGTCCATCGATTTCGAACTGGAAAGCCTTTTCCGCCGGGCCTGGACCTTTGCCGATTTCCGCCTCGAAACCCCCTCGCTGACGGCGGCGGTCGACCGGGACGGGAAGCTCAACCTGGCTAAGATCGCGGAAACCCCGCCAAAATCCGAGGAACCCGAAGAGCCCGACCAGCCCCTTCCCCGCCTGTTGCTCAAGCACCTCGCGCTGACGAACGGTTCGGTGCACTACGCGGATTACTCCAAGGACACGGGCATAACGGAAACGGTGAGCCCGATCGATCTGGATCTCCACACGCTCACGACCCTGCCGGAAAAGACCGGCACTTATGAACTGGCGGCCAAACTCCCGGACGGCGGAACGCTCGAATGGCGGGGAAATCTGTCGCTGGAACCGATTCTTTCGGACGGCGATCTGCGGCTCGATGCCTTCAGCCTCGCTATCCCATGGAAATTCTTACGGGACCGGCTCAACCTGGCGGAACCGTCCGGCCGGGCCGCATTGTCGGCGCACTACCGATACGCCGGGGGCCGCGACAAAACCGATCTGTCCGTGAGCGATCTGGCGTTGACGCTGTCGGGACTTCGTTTCGCCATGCCCGATTCCCCCGATCCGATCCTGACCCTGGAAAAGATCGAGGCCGGCAGCGCCGGTTTCGACCTGGCCAGCCGGACGATTACGGTGCCGTCGCTCGTCATCCAAAACGGCCGGGTCAACGCCACCATCGATGGAGCCGGCGCCCTGAACTGGCAAAACGTGGCGAAGAAGGATGCTGGCGGCAGCCCTTCGAATCCGGCCGAGCCGCCGCCGGACGCCGGGGCCGAACTGCCGTGGAAGCTGACGGTCGGAAATTTCAAGATCGCCGAGGTCGGCGCCGCCTATGCCGATGCCAGCCGCCGCTCGCCTTATGTCGTTTCGGTCGGCCGGCTCGGTCTCGATCTCAGGGCCGAAGCGGAAATCGGCGCGGGCGCGGCAAAGGCCAAAATCGACGGGCTGGCGGCCGCTCTCAACCGCATCGCGCTCGCCGAACCCGGCTCGCCCGAGCCCTTGGCTACTTGCGACGCGCTCGAACTGGCGGAGGGACGCCTGGATCTCGAAAAGCGCGAAGCGGTCGTCGGGCGGGCGGCGTTGAGAGGCGGCAACGCTCGGATCGTCCGCGACAAAGCCGGCACGATTCGTTTGGCCGAACTCTTTGCCGCCAAGGAAGATTCGGTTGCCGAAACGCCCGCCGCCGAACCCCGCGACAAGCCCAAGGGGCAGCCGTGGCGTTTCGCGCTCGATGCGCTGGCCGTCGAGGGATTCCGCCTCGGCGTCGCCGACCGCAGCCTATCGTCCGAAATCGCCTACGATTTCGAAGACATCGCGATCGGCCTCAAGAACGTCACCAATGACGGCGAGACGCCGATCGCGTTCGACGCCAACCTCAAGGTCAAGCAAGGCGGCTCGGTGCAGGCGGCAGGCACCGCTTCGCCCAAGGGCGATCGGGCGGAAGCCCGGATTCAGGCCGACCGGATCAACCTGGCGGCGCTGCACCCCTTGGTCGCCGAGTTCGCGAAGCTCAAGCTCGAAAGCGGCGACCTGTCCGGCGCCCTGGACGTGGACTTCGCCCGGAGCCAAAAGGGTCCTTCGGTCAAAACCAAAGGCGCTCTGAGCCTCTCCGGCCTGCTGCTGAACGAGGCCGACAGCGGCAAGCGCTTTCTCTCCTGGAAGAACCTGTCGGCGGACGAGATCGATTTTTCGCTCGAACCCGACCGTTTGTCGGTCAAGGAAGTGCGGATCGACCAGCCGGGATCGAAGATCACGATATTCGAAAACCGCTCGACCAACCTCGCCGCCATATTCAAGGAGCCCCCCCCGGAATCGCCCCCGAAGAAGGCGGCGAAGGATTCGAAAAAGCCGTTCCCGGTCACGGTAGAGCGTGTCCGAGTCGACAACGGCGTCGTCGATTTCAGCGATCTGAGCCTGGTCATTCCCTTTTCCACCCGCATCCACGACTTCGACGGCACGGTCACCGATATCTCGACGGCGGCACTCAATCGAACCCATCTGAAATTCGAAGGGCGCGTCGACGAGTACGGTTCGGTCAGTGTCGACGGCTCGCTACTCCCGGTACGGCAAAAAAAGTTCAGCGACGTTACGGTGATCTTCCGCAATGTCTCGATGACCTCGCTATCGCCTTACAGCGCGACGTTCGCGGGACGCAAAATCCGGTCCGGAAAGCTCGACCTCGATCTTCAGTACAAGATCGAAAACAGCCAGCTCAAGAGCAACAACAAGATCGTCCTGGACGATTTCACGCTGGGAGAGCGCGTCGAGAGCCCCAATGCCGTTTCCCTGCCGCTGGACCTCGCGGTGGCGGTGCTCACCGACAGCCAAGGCCGAATCAACGTCTCGGTGCCCGTCGAAGGCAATGTCGACAGCCCCAAATTCCGCTACGGGAAAGTGATCCGGGAAGCGATCGTCACCGTCGTGCAAAGAGCCGTGACCGCCCCCTTCCGGGCAATCGGTTCGGTATTCGGCGGCGGCGAGAAACACATCGATTCGGTGCTGTTCGAGCCCGGCAGCGATGCCTTGCCGCCGCCGGAGCGGGAAAAACTCAAAAAAGTCGCGGAGGCGCTGGAAAAGCGCCCCATGCTCACGTTGACCGTGCATGGCCGGTTCGATCCCGAACGCGACGGCGAGGCGCTGAGATCGCTGCACGTTCGGCAAGCCGTCGCGCAGGAACTGGGGGTTGGCCTCAAACCCGGCGAAGATCCGGGACCTTTGGCGTTCACCAGCGCCAAGACCCAGCGCGCCCTGGAAGACCTCACGATCGAGCGCGGAGGTCCCCGCGCGCTCGACGAGATCCAGGCCGATTACGAGAAAAAGGCCGGAAGAAAGCCCAGGCGGATCGGCGTGCTGTCGTCTCTCTTCGGACGGGCGAGCGAGGACCAGGATTTCTACGAGAAACTGTTCGAGCACCTGGCGAGCGCCGCTCCCTTGCCGGCTTCCGAACTCGAAGCCCTGGCCGACCGCCGGGGCAAGGCGATCCTTAGGGAACTGGCCGCCCAACCCGGCATCGACCGAACACGCATCGGCGCCGGGAAGATCGAATCGACCTCGGATCGCATCGACGGCAAGGTTCCGTCGCGGCTCGAACCGGGCGCGCGGGGCGGCTGAGCGGGAATCGGGCGGCGGGGCGCCTCAGAGACTGTTATGGATGGTCGTCGAGGCGATGGCCGCATGGCCCATGGCGACGCTGATCTGGTTGAGAGAACTGACGACATCGCCCGCCGCGTACAGGCCCGGCACGGAAGTCCGGAGATGATCGTCGACGATGAGATGGCCTTCCGGATCGCACTCCGCTCCGGCCTGCACCGCCAGATCCGATCGGGTAACCGCACCCAATGCGGAATACAAGGCGTCGAACTGGTGGGTTTCACCGCTCTCCATCCGTATCGCGCCGATTTTTCCCTGTTCGAAGCACACCTCGTCGACCGGCTCTTCGATAACCCGAATCCGCGCCCGGCGCAAGGTTTCCCGGTCGTCGCCGGTGAGCGCCATGTCGTTTCCGAGCGTGAGCAGGGTCAGATCCGCGGTATAGCACTTCAAGAACAGCGCTTCCTTGAGCCCGCCTTTTCCGGAACCGATCACCGCCACTTTCTTGTCGATGGCTTCGTAGCCGTCGCAGATCGGACAATGCCTGATGTACCCGCAGCGGATGGCGTCCTTCAGGTTCGGCAGTACCGGCTCGATGTCGACCACGCCGGTCGCCAGCAATACCGTCCGCGCCATGAGCCGGTCGCCGCCGCAGGTGGTCGCGAAACCGCCGTCGATCTTTTCGAGGCGCGCCACCCAGCCGGAAGCGATGTCCGCGCCGTACCGCAAGGCCTGGGCCCGGCACCGAGCCAGCAAGTCGTTCCCGGAAATCCCCTCCGGAAAGCCGGGACAATTGTGCGAGACCGGAATCAGCGATGCCCGGCTGGCGCCGGCATCGACGGCTTTGATCCGGCGGCGGAAACGGGCGAGATAAATGGAAGCCGTAAGGCCCGCGGGCCCAGCCCCGACGATCAGGCAATCGAGTATCGCGCCGCTCATGCCGCCCCTCCGCGTTCCGTATCTGCCGATGGCCCGACTGTGAGACCTCCAGTCGAAGCGAACCGTTCCTTAAGGCGTTCAATCGCTTTGCTCCGCCCAGTTCCTCAAGCGCGCCGCATCCAGCACTTCCACCGTTTTACCGTCGACCTGAATCGTTCCGGCCTGCGCCAATTGTTGCAGAATGCGGGAAAAGGTCTCCGGACGCACCGAAAGCCGGGAGGCCAGCACCTGCTTCGGGGTGTCCCACTGCACCCTATAACGCGCGCAGTTCCGGTCGGGCGCGGACCGGAGCAGGTATTGAGCGACCCGCATGGTGGCGTTCTGCAGCGTCAACTGGTCGATCTCTTGCAGCAGTTGATGAAGGCGCTGGCTCATCCGGCCCAGTAATCGAAAGCAGACGGCGGGCGACGTCTGCAACGCGGCCCGGAACACGTTCATGTCGAATCCCCAAAGCTCGCAGGGGAAAATCGCTCGGGCACTGACCGGATAAAGATTGCCCTCCATGAACATCACCGCCTCGGCGAAGGACTGCTGGGGCTGAATGATCTCGATGACTTTTTCCTCGCCCGCCGGCGAAAGGCGGTAAAGCTGAATCGTCCCCGTTTCCAGGATGAAGAAGCGGCTGGCCCGCTGGCCGTGGCTGAAAAGTTCCTCTCCCGCCTCCAGCCGGACGGGAAGCGAGGCGGCAATGACCTGGGTCAATTGAGGTTCTTCCAACTCGGCGAACAGCAGGTGCCGGTACAGCCAATCGGGTACGGATTTCTTCATGCCATCTCCCGCGGAAACGCGCTTGATCTAGATCAAGGAGAAACGAATGGCCGGTCATTATGTTGTCCGCGTCCGAGTCGATTTGACCGCTCATTCAAAGGAAAACGCTATGTTCTGTTATCAATGCGAACAAACCGCCCGCCCCGATTTCGGCAACGGCTGCGCCGGCGCCAAAGGAGTCTGCGGCAAAGATCCAATAACCGCCGATCTACAGGATCTCCTAGTTTACGCCATAAAAGGCATCGCCCAGTATGCCCGCCGTGCCCGCGCGCTCGGGATCTCCGACCGCGAGGCGGACGGTTTCATACTCTATGCCATGTTCACGACCCTGACCAACGTCAACTTCAATCCCGCGCGCTTCGTCACACTTATCCAGGAAGCCGTCCGCCTGCGCGACCGGATCAAGGCACGCTACGACGAGGCGGCGCGGCATCGGGGCGCCGCTCCGGAAACTCCGGCCGGCCCCGCCGCCTGGCAGCCGGCGGACGACATGGACGGCTTGTTGGCGCAGGCGGCGTCGGCCGCCATAACCGCCGGCCGCGAACAAGCGGGCGACGACATCGTCGGCCTCAGAGCGATGATTCTTTACGGGCTGAAAGGCGTCGCCGCCTATGCCCATCATGCCCACGTGCTCGGTTACGAGAGCGACGACCTCTATGCGGACCTCGAGGAAATCCTGGATTTCCTCGCCGGCGACCCCACCGACGCCGAGGCGCTCGTGAACCGGGCGCTGGCCGTCGGCCAGTTGAATCTGAAGGCGCTGGAACTCCTCGACGCCGCCAACACCGGCAGCTTCGGCCACCCCGAACCGGCCCGCGTGCGGGTGACGCCGGTCAAAGGCAGGGCGATCCTGGTCAGCGGCCACGACTTGAAGGATCTGGCGGCGCTGCTGGAGCAAACCCAGGGAACGGGCGTCAACGTCTACACCCACGGCGAACTGCTGCCGGCCCACGCCTATCCCAAGCTGCGCGCCTATCCTCACCTGGCCGGCAATTACGGCGGCGCCTGGCAGGACCAGACCCGCGAATTCGCCGAATTTCCGGGCGCGATCCTGATGACCTCGAACTGCCTGGTCGAGCCCCATCCGCGTTACCGGCAACGCATCTTCACCTCGGGCCCCGTTGGCTGGCCCGGCGTTCGCCACATCGCCAACGGCGACTTCTCGCCGGTCATCCAGGCGGCGCTGGCCTTCCCCGGCTTTCAGGAAGACGCGCCGGAACAGAGCGTCACCGTGGGATTCGGGCGCAACGCCGTGCTGGGGGTCGCCGACAAGGTTATCGACGCCGTCAAGAGCGGCGCCATCCGCCATTTCTTCCTGATCGGCGGCTGCGACGGCGCCGCGCCGGGGCGCAATTACTACACCGAGCTGGCGGACCGCGTGCCCGAAGATAGCGTCATCCTCACCCTGGGCTGCGGCAAATACCGGTTCAACCGGCACGAGTTCGGCGCCATCGGCGGCATTCCGCGGCTCCTGGACATCGGCCAGTGCAACGACACCTATTCCGCCATTCGGATCGCCGGCGCCCTGGCCGAGGCGTTCGGCTGCGGCGTGAACGATCTGCCGCTGTCTCTCATGGTCTCCTGGTTCGAGCAAAAAGCCGTGGCCGTGCTGTTGACCCTGCTCTCGCTCGGCATTCGCGGCATCCGCCTCGGACCGAGCCTGCCCGCCTTCCTGACGCCGGCGCTTCTGGAACAGCTCTCGGCGCGCTTCGATCTGAAGCCGATCACCACCGCCGAGGCCGATATCGCGGCCGCGCTTCACCGGGCGGCCTAAAGGCAAGGGTGGGAGCGCGTATCGGATCGCGCTAAAATCCCAGGAAAAACCGCGGATCGAGCGCGGTCCGACGCCCGCTCCCACCTGTAGCCTTCTTTTGGAGACCTCATGACCAAACATGCCATCACACTCACCACCCGCGACGGCCGGCGGGTTCACTTCACCTGCGAGAACGACCAGGACCTCCTCGCCGCCGCCGCGCAGGAAGGAATGGCGCTGCCGGCGCTGTGCCGGAGCGGCGGCTGCGGTGCGTGTCTCTGCACCTGCGTCGAAGGCGATTACCGGATGGACGACTATAATCCGACGGCGCTGCCCCCGGACGCCGCCGCGAGCGGCGGCGTTCTGCTCTGCCGGGCCCACCCGCAAAGCGATCTCTCGCTCGAAGCGCCCTACGATTTCGACCGCATCCGTATCGAGGCGCCGACGAGCCGCGCCGCCGAAATCATCGACCTGGCGCCCATCGGCGAACACACGGTGCGCTTGAGGCTGCGGCTGCAACCGGACGCCGCCGGCGGGCAGGCCGCGGAATTCGAACCCGGCCAGTACATGATCCTGGAAATTCCGGGCTCGGGTATCGGCCGCGCCTACTCCATCGCCAATACGCCCAACTGGACCGGAGAGTTCGAGTTCCTGATCCGGCTGCAACCGGAAGGACGTTTCTCCGCGTATCTGGAACGGGAGGCGAAAATCGGACAGCGAATCGACGTGAGCGGCCCAAGCGGGCATTTCGTCTTACAAGCGCAGAGCCTAAGGCCCCGTTATTTCGTCGGCGGCGGCACCGGCCTTGCGCCCCTGCTCTCCATGCTGCGCCATATGGCCGACTTGCAGGAACCGCAACCGGCGCGGCTCTATTTCGGCGTCAATCGGGAAGCCGAATTGTTCTGCCTCGACACGCTTAGGGAACTCGGCCAAGCCCTGCCTCAACTGAAGATCGAACTGTGCGTGTGGCATCCCGAGCCGTCGTGGGACGGATTTCACGGCACGCCCGTCGATGCTCTCCGGCGCGACCTGGAGCGAGGCGGCCCCGCGCCGGATCTTTACCTGTGCGGCCCGCCCGCATTGATCGACGCCGCGACGGAAACGGCGCGCGCTTTCGGAATTCCCGACGAACATATCTTCAGCGAGCGGTTTTTGCCTTCGACCTGAGGCGCCGGTTCGTTTGCAAAAGCGGATTCCGGCGCTTGTACGAGAAGATACTTATTACCCGCCGCGCTAGGCGCGTCTAAATTACTGGGCAATTGGGAAGCAGCGAGTTCGGGTCAGGATGCACCCACACACAGGCCGCCCGGCGCGGCGGGGCACTTTTCGGCAAGCGCCATTTCCGGCGAGATCGTCGCGCCGCCATGAACGGCAGATCGGTTCGGAGGGCTTGTCGAGCGGGCCGCCTCGCCTGAATCGGGGTATTAACGCCCGGTCGATGTTTAAACGGGTCTTTCCGGGCTGGACAAAAATACGGCGGAACTTCGCCGCTGCGTGCCTTCCCGATTCTTTCCTTTCTTTCCGGCTCCGGAATCGAGCAAACGCCCCATATCACATCGACGATGTCCGATTCCGGACGCCCGCCTGCGGCGGGGCCGCCGCCTTCGCGCTCACGTAGCCGGCACACTCATGAACAGGGATGTCTTCGATGCTCCGCGATTCTCGTTCGAGCGCTAACACGCCGCGTTTTCTTCAACGCCCCGTTTTTTTTCTGCTGCACTATGTCCGCAAGCGACCATGGCATTTCACCGGTCTATTAGCCTTGGTGATGGCGGCAGCGGGCTGCGCGATCGCCGTGCAGGTCGGCATGAAACTCCTCGTGGATGCGATGGCCGATCCCAATCGGGGCCGATTCGCGGTATGGGCGCCGCTCGGACTGTTCATTACGCTCGTCGCCGTCGAGAACGTATTCTGGCGTCTCGGCGGCTGGCTGGGGTGCCGGACCGTGGTGGGCGTCGGCGTGGATATACGCCTCGACCTTTTCGATCACCTGTCCGGCCATTCGATGCACTACTTCAACGATCACATGGTGGGTTCCCTGGGCAACCGCATCACGGAAACCGCCGGCGCCACCGGAGCCCTGATCAGCGTCTTGGCCTGGGACATCGTGCCGCCCTGCACCGATTTTCTCGGCGCGGTGATCGTGCTCGCCACGGTAGACTGGCACATGGGCGCGGTGCTCACCGCCTTCGTCGCCATCACGGCAGGCGGCATCGTCCTGTTCGGGCAAAAAGGAAGGCCGTATCACCGCGCTTTTGCCGAACAGGCTGCGCGGGTCGGCGGCGAACTGGTCGACGTGGTCACCAATATCTGGGCCGTGAAAGCGTTCGCGGCCCGTTCACGGGAGAAGAATCGGCTGGCCGAAAAGTTCGCGGCGGAAGCCGATACTCAGTGCCGAAGCTGGATGTATCTCGAAAAGACCCGCGTACTCCACGATTTGTTCTTGTGGATCATGGCCGGGTCGATGCTCGCCTGGGCGATTTATCTTTGGAGCGAGAACCGGATTACGCCCGGCGACGTGGTGTTGGTAAGCGCCCTCACCTTCCGTATTCTCCACGGATCGCGGGATCTGGCTTTCGCATTGGTCAGCACGACCCAGCATTTCGGCCTCATTGCCGAAACCCTGCGCGACGTGGGCCGGGCCCATGCGGTAGTCGATGCTCCCGACGCCAGCCCCTTCATCGCCTTGGGCGGTTCGATCGACTTCGAGAACGTCAGCTTTGCGTACGCCGACGGAAATCAGGTATTCCGGGATTTCTCCGTGCGGATACCCGCGGGTCAACAGGTTGGAATCGTCGGCCCGTCCGGCGCCGGAAAATCCACGCTGGTCAGCTTGGTCCAGCGTTTGGACGATGTCCAGCAGGGCCGTATTTTGATCGACGGGCAGTGCATCAATCGCGTCACGCAAGATAGCCTGCGCGCGATGATCGCAGTGGTGCCGCAGGAAATTTCGCTGTTCCACCGATCCATAATGGAAAACATCCGCTACGGCCGCCCCGAGGCCTCCGACGAGGAGGTCATTTCAGCGGCGCGCAGCGCCTATTGCGACGACTTCATTCAAGCCCTTCCGGACGGCTACGGCACGCTGGTCGGCGAACGCGGGGCGAAACTGTCCGGCGGGCAGCGCCAGCGTATCGGCATCGCCCGCGCCTTTCTCAAGAATGCTCCGATCATCATTCTCGACGAAGCGACGTCCGCGCTTGACACGGAATGCGAAATCGAGGTTCAGCACGCGCTCAATAAGCTGATGCGGGGCCGCACCGTACTGGCCGTGGCCCACCGCCTGTCCACCCTGGCCTCGTTCGATCGCATTATCGTGCTGATCGAAGGAAAGATAGTGGAGGACGGCCATCCGGCCGAACTCCGGCGCAAGCGGGGCATCTTCGACACCATGTGGCGACTCCAGACCGAAGGCGCCCCGGTCGATGACGCCGTCGGTCAAAGTCTCCGGGCCTGATTAAACCTAGAAACGGCAGTTGACCGCTTGGATGCACCGGCAAAGCCCGATGAATCCCGAACGTCCTGCGTGGCGTGGACCTCACCTTTGGGGCGAAGGCGCTACGCGCCCGAGTGTGCGGCGGGCAGTTTGACGTGCCTTTGCCCGCCTCAATAAAAGCTCCTTTCTCACCAGCGCCGTCTCAAAATCCGGAAAATCCCGGAGCGATCCGCCCGCTTTTGTCCAAAGCGCCTGCAATCGTGTCAGCGCCACCCCGTTCCGGGCTGGTTCGTTGGACAGAAAATTCAGCGATTTGGCGGCGTCGACGGCCAGATCGGACAGGTTCGGCGCCGCCTTGGGCCATACGCCGCGCAATTCCCGCAGAAAAATATTGACCGTCGTCGGACCAATGCCTTTGGCCAAAGCGCTCAGCTTTTGCTCGAGATCCCCGGAGGATTCGGCTCTTGCATGCAGCTCGTCAAGGCTTCCCCGATAGTGCTCGAACAAGGACCTCGACATGTCCAGCAGCTTGGTGGCGGTTTTAAAGTCATAACGGGCATATCCGCCCGCATCCAGCACCGCCACCAATCCGTTCCAGCCATGCCGGACAATGGCTTCGGGGGTTGTCAGCTTTCTTTCGGCAAAGGCCCGGTAAGTGCGCGCCGCCAGTTGCCGGGAGATGCGCGCTCCGAACAAAACGGCTGCAAGCCACCATTTAAAGAGTTCGCCCGCGTCGCCTTCGGAAACGTCGATCCCCAGCTCGCGCGAAAAACGACCGCCATGGAGTGCGACCAAATCGGCGGGCGAAGAAGATCCGATTTCCGTTCGAGCCGACCCGGTCATGATCTCAGGATGAGTTGTTCGCGCAGTCCAGCAGCGCGAAATACAAACCTTGAACGACCGCCGCGAAGTACTCGTAATGAAGCCGGTCAGGCAAATCGCCGGCCGTGTGATACCAGGGATTTCGGTAAAAGGCGGTATCCGTCACCATGATCGCCGAATAACCCTGCCTCCAGAAGGAGAAGTGATCGCTGAGCGCGACGCCCGGAACGAAAAATGGCGCCGCGAGATGCTCGACCGGAAATTCCGAATGCCGGCGGAAAGCTTGCACAAGGCGTTGCAGGCTGCTCCGCGAATCCCGGTTGGACACGAACGCGATGAAATTGCCGCGGTCGGGATAAATGTATTTGAGCAGGGCCGGGTATCTTTGGCTGTCGGGCGTTTCGTAATAGCAGCCCAGCATTTCGAGCGAAACCATGAAGCGAATTCGGTCGCCGCGCCGTTTAGCGGCTTTCGCGTAAATCAGGCTGCCCATGTGCCGTCCGGCGAAGAACGGCGCTTCCTCGTTCACGAAAGCCACGAAACGAACGGTCCTTTCCGGTTCGGATCGGGTAAACAGACGCGACAGTTCCAGCAGCGCCGCCACGCCGCTGGCGTTATCGTCCGCGCCGGGGCTTCCGAATACGGTGTCGTAATGAGCGCCGATCAGGATATGATCGTCCGGATCGCGGCTTCCATACCGCGTCACCTCGAGATTGGCGCATTCGATTCCCTTTACGGCATACGCCAGACGGTTCACGGAGTAGCCCTGAGCTTGCCACTGCTGCCCGATATAGTCCTCCGCGGCATGCAGAGAGGCGGGCAATAGAACATTCCGTTCGCCGATATCCCCGGCCAACGTATGGACATGCGTCGTCAAACGAGCGAATGTTTCAAAAAATCCTTCCATGGATTGTGCCCCCTCAAAAATATCGCGCGTTAATCCAGAAATGGACAGCGATGCTGGCGAAATAGCCGAGGAGAATGACCGGAAACCATCGTAGATGGTAACCGAAGGTGTAGACGCCTTTTATTTGCCCCAATAATCCCACACCAGGCGCCGAACCGATGGCTAGAAGGCTTCCTCCGACGCCAAGGGTCAAAGTCAAGAGAAGCCACTGCCCCAGGGAAATCTCGGGATGCATGCTCAATACCGCAAACATTAAGGTACCGTTATCGATAAAGGCGGACGAGAGCCCAATCCATATGTTCGCCAACGTAGGACTAATTTGGCCGAACAGAAAATGCGCGATGGCGTCCAGATAGCCAACGAAACCCAAAGCGCCGATGAGCATCATGGCCCCATAGAAAAAGAGCAACGTGTCCCATTCCAAATTGCCGATTTTCTGGAAAATGTCGTAATTCCGGTCATCCATCCACAAAGCCGGTTTCGGCTCGCCCAATCGGTCGGAACCGTCCGGCTCCAGCGCGGTTTGCGCCAAATAGAAACTGAAGAACTGGAGCAGTGCCAAACCTGCCATCATGCCGGCGGCGGGCGGCAACTTTAGGAAGATATCGGAACAAACCGTGATAATCAGCGTTACGGCAAACAGCGCCATGATCCGCTTTGCGCCCCGCCTTAAAACGATCTCCCCGCGAACGGCGAGCGGGATTTCCTTGGGGACAAAAAAGTGCATGATCGCGGCGGGTACGAGAAAGTTAACCAGACAAGGGACCGCCAAGGAAAAGAAATCGAAAAATCCGACAATCTCGCTCTGCCACACGAAAAGCGTCGAAATCCCTCCTAGCGGGCTGAACGACCCCCCGGCATTGGTAGCGACAACGATGTTGACGCAAGACAGGGCGACAAAGCGCGGCTTGTTCCGGCCTACGGCCGCAGCCACTGTGCCCATGAGCAATCCAACCGCCAAACCGCTGACCGCCGTTGAAATGGAGAAGGCCAAGAATCCGGTAATCCAGAAAAGTTGCCGATAACTGAACCCGCGGTTCAGAAGCCAAATCCGAAGCCCGTCAAAAATGCCGCGATCTTCCATGGCATTCAGATAAGTCATCGAGACAAGGATGAACAGCAGCAGTTCGACATAGGCCAGAAGATTGCTCTCGAAAGCAGCCACGGCCACCTTGGCTTCGCCTTGCAGCGCATAATAGATACAGATCCCGAACCACGCCAAAGCCGCTCCCAATACCATGGGTTTAGACTTGCGCAATTCGATTACTTCCTCCGACATCGCCGTTATGTAGGCGAGAGCCGTGATCCCTACGGCAAGATAGCCGATGACGTGATGGGTCAGGTCCAACGGCGCATTGGTCGGTGAAATCTCGCTCGCAATACTCATCCCCGGCAAAAGAAACAGTAAGAGTGCGAACATATTTGCTTTCATAGTCTTTAGATTTATTTAAGCTTTGTTCACTGGCAATGTCTTATCGATAGGGATGTGCGACCGGAAAAAAGGCGAATTTACCCCGGAGGCACGAACATCGGTTATCGCCGCCTTGCAATTTACGCCTTGGGCTAAAAAGAAGGCCACCTCACGGCGGCCTTCGAAGGATATTAAGACGAGAATATCAGGGACGATTGTCGACAGCGCCCTCTTTTTCCGGCAGCAGCAAATCCGCGCGGCTCACGCCCAGCGCCATCACCACGGGACAGGCCACCAGCACGGACGAATAGATGCCGAAAACGATACCGATGGTCAAGGCCAGCGCGAAATTGTGCAGCACTTCGCCGCCGAAGAAGAACATGGCCAGCACCATCAGCTGGGTCATCGAGTGGGTGATGACGGTACGCGACATGGTCGCGGTAATGGCGTTGTCGATGACCTCCGGCACGCTCGCCCGGCGCATCTTGCGGAAGTTTTCCCGGACCCGGTCGAATACCACCACCGATTCGTTCACCGAGTATCCCAGAATGGCCAGAACGCCGGCGAGCACGCTTAGAGTGAATTCCCATTGGAAGAACGCGAACATGCCGAGAATGATGACGATATCGTGCATGTTCGCGATGATGGCCGCCACCGCGAAACGCCATGTAAAGCGCAAAGCGAGGTAGACCATGATGCCGGCAACCACCAGCATCAGCGCCAGTCCGCCGCTTTCGTACAGTTCCTTTCCTACCTGCGGTCCGACGAATTCGACGCGGCGCAGATCGGCAGCGGAATCCTGGGATTTCAGGGCCGAAAACAGCTGCTCGCTCAGCTTGGCGCCGTTGGTTTCTCCCTTGAGCGGCACACGGATCAAAACATCCTTGGACGTACCGAAACTCTGCACCGCAACCTCGGCCACCTCTTGCGATTCCAAAGTCTTTCGGATCGCATCGAGGTTGGCCGGCTGCGGGTAGCTGACCTCTATCAGCATTCCGCCGGTGAAGTCGATCCCCAGATTGAGGCCTTTAAATCCCAGGGAGAGAACGGCAAAGATGAAGGTGATCAGGGAAACGGTCGTCGTCAGCTTCCCGTACTTCATGAACGGGATGTCGTGCTTGATCTTGAAGAATTCCATGGATACTGCCCTCAGACTGCAAGCTTGGCCAGCTTGCGCCGCCGGCCGTAAGTGAGGTTGACGAGCGCCCGCGATACCACAACGGCGCTGAACATGGATGTCAGAATGCCGATGCACAACACGGCAGCGAAACCGCGCACCGGCCCCGCTCCCAGAACGAACAGCGAGATGCCCGCGATGAATGTGGTCACGTTGGAATCGAGAATGGTGGCGAAAGCCCGATCGTAGCCGGCATAAATGGCCGATTGAGGCGAGACGCCGGCCCTGAGTTCTTCGCGAATCCGCTCGTTGATGAGCACGTTGGCGTCGATGGCCATGCCGACGGTCAGGGCGATACCGGCCAGACCGGGAAGCGTCAGGGTCGCCTGCATGAGCGACAGCACCGCAACCAGCAGCAGCACGTTCACGCTCAGCGCCACGATGGAAAAGAGCCCGAACACACGGTAGTACACGATCATGAACACGGCAATGGCGATAAACCCGTAAACGTTGGATTTAACCCCTCTCTCGATGTTTTCCTGGCCCAGGCTCGGGCCAACGGTGCGTTCCTCGACAATGTCCACGGGTGCGGCCAAGGCCCCGGCCCGCAGCAGCAAGGCGAGGTTGCGGGCTTCTTCCGTACTGTCCAGCCCGGTAATTTGGAAGCGCTTGCTAAAGCGGTCCCGTATGGTGGCGACGTTGATGACTTCCTCGACCGTTTTCTTGGTGGCCACTTTCCGGCCATCGACCTCCTTGGTTTCCGTCTTGTTTTCGATATACACGACCGCCATCGGCTTGCCGATGTTGTCGCGGGTAACGTCGGCCATTTTGCGTGCGCCTATGCCGTTCAGCGTCACGAACACAGCCGGGGAACCGGACTGGGAATCCAGCCCCGACGAGGCATCCACGATCTGGTCGCCGGTCACGATGATCTTGCGCTGGAGCAGGATGGGCCTGCCGTTCCGTTCCCGGTAAAGCTTCGCTCCTAGAGGCGTCTTGCCCTCTTCCAGACCTTGCGCGCTATGCTCGGTATCGACCAGACGGAATTCCAGCGTCGCCGTGGCGCCCAGAATTTCCTTCGCGCGCGCGGTGTCCTGGACACCGGGAAGCTGGACCACGATGCGGTCTTCGCCCTGCTGCTGAATGACGGGTTCCGCGACCCCCAATTCGTTGATGCGATTACGCAAGGTCGTGATGTTCTGCGCTACCGCCAGACGGCGGATTTCCCGGCGTTCGGGCTCCGACAGCCGGCCCCGCACCACATTTCCGTCCTCGGCAAGCTCCAGCCCGCGAAGCTCGCGCCGCATGACGTCCAACGCCTGGGTCAGCGTTTGCTCGCTCTGGAATTTCACTTCGATGATCTGGTCGTTCCTGTCGACGGACAGATAACGAATCTTGCTTTCCCGCAGCAGCGAGCGGATGTCCTCGGCATAGCGCTCTTCCGCCTGACGGACGGCCGCATCCATATCGACCTGCATCAGAAAGTGCACGCCCCCCCGCAAGTCCAATCCCAGGTACATGGGCCGTGCATTGATCGCCCTGAGCCAATCCGGCGTGGAAGGCGCTAGGTTGAGCGCTACCGTGTAGTTTTCGCCCAACGACCCGGTGAGCAAGTCGGCTGCCTTGAGCTGGGTCTCGGTTTCGGTAAAACGTACCAGAAGGCGCTTGTCGGACAATTCCAGCGACTTCGGCTTCATCCCCGCATCGGCCAGCAGTTTTTCGACCCGTACGCGAGTGGCGTCGTCCAGTTTGGCACTCCGCAAGGGCGAAAGCTGCACGGATGGATCCTCGCCGAAAAAGTTGGGCAGCGAGTAAATCGTCGCCAGTGCCAATACAGCGATAATTAAAAGGTTCTTCCAGAGTGGAAAGCGGTTTCGCATGATAGCTGCCTATGGGACGCGACGCTCGGCATATCGCATCCGCCGTTGAATTAACTGCTCAGCCGTTTATTTTTCGGCTCTCTTCTTGGCCTTATAGGTACCCTTCGGCATCAGTGACGCGACGGCATGGCGCTGAACGTAGACGTAAACGTTGTCGGCCACTTCCAACTGAACGAAGTTATCGTCCAAATCCGCGACCTTGCCCAGCAGTCCGCCATTGGTCACGACTTCGCTCCCCTTGGTCAGCGACTGGATCATTTTTTTCTGCTCTTTCGCCCGCCGTTGCTGGGGAAGCACAAACAGGAAAAAGAAAATCAGCAAAATAGCCAGCGGTAAAATGAGGCCAGCGAGTCCCGGCTCTTGCTGGGCCGGCGCGGCTTGAGCAAATGCATCGGAAATTAAGAAGCTCATATCGGGTCCTTGCCTGTCTTTTTTTTAAAACGGGGCATTATTGCACAAAACGTCGCCTTTTCCTCTCTGCCCATAAAAGCGGGCAACGAAATCGTCCAGCATATTGTCCCCGATGGCCTGCCTGAGGCCGGCCATCAGTTCCTGGTAATAGTAAAGGTTGTGGATCGTATTCAGCCGAGACCCGAGAATTTCGCCACACTTGTCCAAATGCCGGAGATAGGATCGGCTGAAATTCCGGCAGGTATAGCAACGGCACTCGTCGTCGAGCGGGCGAGGATCGTTCTGATAGCAACTGTTGCGGATGCGGATGGCGCCGTGGCGCGTGAACAGATGGCCGTTGCGGGCATTTCGCGTCGGCATGACGCAATCGAACATGTCGATGCCGAGCCGCACGGCCTCGACGATGTCTTCCGGCGTGCCGACCCCCATTAGGTAGCGGGGTTTGTCGGCCGGCATGTTAGGCAGCAGCGAATTCAAGATGCGCGCTCGGTCTTCCTTTGGCTCGCCCACGGAAAGGCCGCCTATGGCATAGCCGTCGAATCCGATAGCCTTCAGCCCCTCTATCGACTCGAACCGCAGTTCTTCGTAAACGCCGCCCTGCACGATGCCGAACAGAGCCGACGGATTGCCGAGATGCGCTCCTTTGCTCCGTTCGGCCCAGCGCAGCGACAGGCGCATGGAATCGGCGGCCTGATGGTAACTGACGGGATACGGCGTGCACTCGTCGAAGATCATCACGATGTCCGAGCCCAACTCCCGCTGTACCGCCATCGATTCCTCGGGCCCCAGAAATGTGACGCTGCCGTCCACCGGAGAGCGAAACCGGACGCCGGCCTCGGTGATCTTGCGCATGGCCCCCAGGCTGAACACCTGGAAACCGCCGGAGTCCGTCAGAATCGGCCGATCCCAATGCATGAAATCGTGCAAATCGCCGTGGCTGCGGATGACTTCGGTACCGGGACGGAGCATCAGATGAAAGGTATTCCCGAGAATAATCTCCGCCCCCAGCTCCTTGAGCTCTTCGGGCGTCATCGCCTTGACGGTGCCATAGGTGCCGACGGGCATGAATGCGGGCGTCTGCACCCTTCCCCGCGAAAAGATAAGCTCGCCCCGTCGCGCCCTGCCGTCAGTGCTGCTTACATTGAACTCCATGGGATCTTTTCAGGTGTGCAAAAATAAAAAAGGCCTGGCTATGGATATAGACAGGCCGTCTCGAATCAACGTAATTGGTGCCGATGGTCGGACTTGAACCGACACGACTTGCGTCACCACCCCCTCAAGATGGCGTGTCTACCAATTCCACCACATCGGCTTAACATGGTCCAAATGACCCGACAAAACTGGCTATTTCGGTTGCTCCGCCGGCTGAGCCGTATCGGCATTCTCGGGCAAATCGGCCTTGTCGGTTGCTGACGGCTCTTCCACTACCGGGGGAAGATCGCGCTGAGACGGGTCCGCACCGGGACCATCTATGATGTCAACCTGTTTATTATCCTGTTTATCCGCCAAGTATGCAAGACTCAAACTGGTCACGAAGAATAGCGTAGCCAGTACGGCGGTTGTGCGGGACAGGAACGAGGCTGCTCCCCGCGCACCGAACAAGCTGGTGGACGCGCCGCTTCCGAAGCCAGCCCCGGCATCGGCGCCCCGGCCCTGCTGAAGAAGCACCAATCCAATGACCGCCAAAGCGACCACGACGTGAATAATTGTCAATGCCTGATACATAAAACTTCACCTAAACCGAATGGCATATCGAGAGAAAGGACTCGGCATCCAAGGACGCTTCGCCAATTAATCCACCGTCCACGTCGGGCATGCCGAACAAGGTACGGGCATTTTCGGGCTTAACGCTACCGCCATAAAGAATCCGGACCGACGCCGACACTTCCGGTTCCCGCTCGGAGATTTTTCGCCGCAGATACTCGTGTACCTCTTGCACCTGCTCAACCGACGCAGTTCGCCCGGTCCCGATAGCCCAAACGGGCTCGTAAGCGATTACCGCATTTGCAAGCGATTCAACGCCTGCCACATCAAATACCGCCGCCAACTGTTCGTCGATGACGGCGGACGTATTGCCCTGCTCACGCTGCTCCAGCGTCTCGCCCACGCACAAGATTGGCGTGAGGCCGTGATCGAGCGCCTTTTTATAGCGGGCAGCCACCAACTGATTGGACTCTCCGTACAGCAATCGACGCTCGGAATGTCCGACGATCGCAAGGTCGCAGCCGAATTCACGCAGCATCGGCGCGGAGACTTCGCCCGTAAACGCGCCTTCGTCTTCATCCGCCACGTTTTGCGCGCCCAATAAAATCGATTTATTCTCCAGCAGTTCGGCTGCCTCGGGTATGAATACGAAAGGCGCGCATACACCCACTTCTGCCGGATCGGTTTCCGAAACGCCGGAAAGGATATTCGCCAGCAATGTTTTTCTGCTTTCTCGAGTGCCGTTCATCTTCCAGTTTCCGACGACCAGAGGACGACGAACCATTTAGCGCTCCTTCTCGTAAAACCGTAGAAGCTTAATGATTCAGAGCCGGCTTTTCAAGCCGACGGAAAAAACACTCGCGTTTTTCGAGTTCGGATCAAAACCTGTCCAGAATTTCTCCGACGGAAAATCGCTATTCACCTAATGAAACTCTCCGCCGGTTCTGTAAATCGAAAGCCTCAGGTAACATGCCGCAAAACTCTGTCCCCAATGGACCAGAACCACAGAGACCTCTGCTTGAACGATCGTTCATCATCTGCACTTCAAAAGCGGAAACAGCCGGGGACAGGCAGCATTCAAACGGGCGCCCCCGCATGACCGAAACCAACTTTCTTTTATTCGGCACAGTCGATTTCGGATGCTAAACCTGAGTCAATCCAGCCGGTCGCACTCGTTGGCGCGCATTTACGCTAAAGAGCCCCATGAATCTCCCGTCAGCCCATCGATAAGCCGCCCCGCTCGCTTTGCCTATAAAGCGAGAATCCGCGCACGAACTGCCAAAACCCGCCTTGAGTGCCGCCTTAACCGAAGCGCGCCTTGTTGTCGCGCAGGCGACGGAGAAACTTCATGAATTCCGCGACCTTGGCCCCATCTCAACCGCGCGAGCAAAAAAGCCTGGTTATTGCCGCTTTGGGCATCGTGTTCGGCGATATCGGCACGAGCCCCCTTTACACGCTGAAGGAATGCTTTGGCGGCATTCACGGCGTGGAGCCCACTCCGGAAAATGTTCTGGGTGTCTTGTCTCTTATTTTCTGGGCCATTCTGATCGTTATATCGCTGAAGTACGTCATCTTCATCATGCGCGCGGACAACAAGGGCGAAGGCGGCATCATGGCGCTGATATCCCTGGTTCAGCAAAAGGCGGAGATCAGCACCCGCTTCCGATCCCTGCTGATCGGATTAGGATTGATCGGCGCTTCGCTGTTTTACGGTGACGGCATGATCACGCCGGCGATCTCGGTCTTGAGCGCCGTGGAAGGCCTCGAAGTCCTCCAGCCGGAACTCCATTCTTATGTGATCCCGATCGCTCTCGCCGTGATCGTCGGACTTTTCACTTTCCAGCGAAAAGGAACGGCCAGCGTCGGAGCGTTGTTCGGACCGGTCATGGCGGTTTGGTTCGGCAGTCTCGCGGCCTTCGGCACTCTCAGCCTGATAAAGACTCCGGCCGTGCTGGCCGCCGTAAATCCAGCGCACGCTCTTTATTTCTTCGCAACCCACGGCTGGCCTTCCGTCCTGATTCTGGGAGCGGTCGTACTGGCCGTGACTGGCGGGGAAGCCTTGTATGCGGATATGGGCCATTTCGGCCGGGAACCTATCCGTAAGGCATGGTTTTTATTCGTTCTGCCGTCGTTGATGATCAACTACTTCGGACAAGGGGCTCTTCTAATCCAGAATCCGGCGGCGGTACAAAACCCGTTCTATCTTCTGGTTCCCGCAGGCGCATTGGCGTTCACGATCGGGTTAGCCACCCTAGCCACGGTTATCGCTTCGCAGGCGGTGATTTCCGGAGCATTTTCCCTGACCTCGCAGGCCATTCAGTTGAGCTTCTGTCCCAGACTCGGCATTCAATACACTTCCGAAGAGGAAATGGGCCAGATTTACGTTCCGTGGGTCAACTGGGCATTGATGGCCGCTATCGTCGGCCTGATCGTCGGGTTTCAATCTTCATCCAATCTGGCGGCCGCCTACGGCATCGCCGTTACCGGCACAATGGCCATCGATACGATATTGGCGTTCGTCGTGGTCTACAGCTTATGGAAGTGGAACCCGGTCGTCAGCGGCTTGCTGGCTCTCGGTTTTCTTACCGTCGATTTAGCCTTCTTGATCGCCAATACGACGAAAATCCTCGAAGGCGGATGGTTTCCGTTAGCCGTGGGACTGATCGTCTTTACCTTTTTGACGACATGGAAACGAGGCCGCGATCTGCTCCTGGAGAACTTGCGCGAAGATTCGTTGCCGATCGATAAGTTTTTGGCCGATAATCCGCCGTTGCGTGTAGCGGGCACGGCAGTGTTCATGACGAGCAGCCGGGAAGGCATTCCCCCGGCACTGCTGCATAACCTGAAACACAACAAGGTATTGCACGAAACCGTCGTGTTAATGACCGTCACCACGGAAAACGTTCCGCGCGTGGCTCCTGAAAAACGTAGGGAAATCCGCCGTCTCGGCGAAGGCTTTTTCAGAATCAATCTGCATTATGGTTTCAAGGAAACGCCCAATATCCCCCGCGTTCTTAGATCGAGCAGCCGCGATTTCGATATCGATATCTCGGACACGACGTTTTTCCTCAGCCGGGAAACCATTATTCCCAGCCCTACTCCGAAAATGCCCCTTTGGCGCCTGAAACTGTTCATCGGCATGGCGCGCAATACCAGCAGCGCCATAGGCTTTTTCCGGATTCCGCCGGACCGCGTCGTTGAACTCGGCGTGCAGCGCATGCTGTAATTGCGCTATCAACACCGCTTTAAACTTAGGAATCCCATGGACATTTCCCTTTACTTGAAGGCCGTCGTGCTCGGCATTTTGGAGGGAGCTACCGAATTTCTTCCCATCTCCAGTACCGGTCATTTAATCATCGCCAACGATCTATTGTCTTTCACCGGAGAACGCGCCAAGACATTCGACATATTTATTCAGCTCGGCGCGATTTGCGCGATCGTTTGGCATTATCGGCAGCGCATCGGGCGGGTGTCCGGATCGCTGTTCTCCGATCCGGCCGCATTGCGGTTTGCGGTTAATGTCTTGATTGGGTTCCTTCCGGCTGCTTTGCTCGGTCTTTTTCTGCACAAAGTCATCAAGGCTCACCTCTTCAACCCGATCTCCGTAGCCGGAGCACTGATCGCCGGCGGGCTCATCATACTCTTGATCGAGAGCCGCCATCGGCCTCATCGTGTCGAGCATGTCGACGATTTGACCTGGCCCGTGGCGCTTAAGGTGGGCTTTGCCCAAAGTCTCGCCTTGTTCCCCGGCGTATCCCGTGCGGGCGCTACGATCATGGGCGGATTGCTGAGCGGCATGTCCCGGTCCGTTGCGACGGAGTTTTCGTTCTTTCTCGCGATTCCGACGATGTTCGCCGCGACGCTTTACGATCTCTACAAGAACATGGACATCATGAGACCCGAGGATTTCGAAATAATGGCAACCGGATTCATTGCCGCTTTTCTCAGCGCGTGGCTGGTTATCAAAGCGCTGCTTGCCTTTGTCGCCCGACATAGTTTCAAGGCATTTGCCTGGTATCGAATCCTGTTCGGCTCCTTGGTACTGGTTTACTTTTTGTCCACGGCGGGACTCACCGTTTCGCTCTGATCAAGGATTTCCCAGCCCGGTTCTCACCCGATGCATCCCGAATTTCCCTTATCCCGGGACTTGATCTATTTGAACCATGCGGCCGTTGCGCCCTGGCCCTTGCGGGCCGCCGAAGCCGTAAAACGGTTCGCCGAGGAAAACGCCCATTTCGGGGCCTCCCATTATCCCGAATGGATAAAACAAGAAGACCTATTGCGGGAACAACTCCGGGAGTTGCTCAACGCGCCGTCTACGGACGACATTGCTTTGGTCAAGAACACTTCCGAGGCTATCTCGCTCGTGGCTTTTGGCCTCGACTGGCAACAAGACGACAATATCGTTTCCAGCAACGAGGAGTTCCCGTCAAATCGGATTCCCTGGCAAGCTCTAAGCGGTCGGGGAGTGCGCTTCAAGGAGGCGGATCTAAATGCCGCCAGCACGCCTGAAGATGCCTTGTTCGATTCGGTGGACGAGCACACACGGCTTATCACGGTCAGTTCCGTTCAATTCGCTACGGGATTACGCCTCGATTTAAATAAAATCGGTCGATTTTGCCGGGACTGCGGGATATTGTTTTGCATCGACGCCATTCAGAGCCTAGGCGCATTGCATTTCGACGTGCAGGAATGTCAGGCCGATTTTGTCATGGCGGACGGTCACAAATGGATGCTGGGACCGGAAGGGCTCGGCGTATTCTACACGTCGCCGCGTGCGCGAGGCCTGCTGAATCTGATGCAGTACGGCTGGCACATGGTCGAGGATGCCGGCGATTACGCCAACAGGCTCTGGGCTCCGGCGCGGAACGCCCGGCGCTTCGAGTGCGGCAGTCCTAATATGCTGGGAATACACGCACTTTCGGCCAGTCTCTCACTGATATTGGAAACAGGCCTGGAAAAGATCGAAACACTGCTGTTGGAGCGAACGGCTTACCTGGTCGAAACGATTACAAATCGGCCGAATCTGGAATTGCTCTCATCCGCCATTTCGGAGCGTCGTTCCGGCATCGTGCTGTTCCGCCACCGCTCGATGGAAAACGAACGGCTCTATCAGCGCCTTAAGCAAAATGGCGTCGTCTGCGCGTTACGGGGCGGCGGCATACGATTCTCGCCCCATTTCTACACCCCTCTGGGTCAACTCGAACGGGCGCTCGATATTGCATCTTGATACCAGGATCGAGCTGCTGAAAACAACCTATAAAAATTGCCCGAACTGAGTTCGGCAATGCGCTCCAACGAAATGCCCCTCAGTTCCGCGATCCGGTGTGCCACGTGCTTTACGTAAAAAGGATAATTAGGCTTTCCGCGAAATGGGATCGGCGCCAGATAGGGCGAATCGGTTTCGATCAGAAAACGATCTTCCGGAATCATCCTGGCGACCTCTTGTATCGACTGGGCGTTGCGGAAGGTGACGATGCCCGAGAACGAGATAAAAAATTCGAGATCCAATACGCGCCGGGCGGTCTCCCAATCCTCGGTAAAGCAATGAAAAACTCCACCGACTTGATCCGCCTCTTCCTCCTTCAGCACTTTGATCGTGTCGTCCCTCGCTTCGCGGGTATGAATAATTAAAGGCTTACCGGCGATCTTCGCCGCTCGGATATGCCGCCGAAAGCGCTCTCTCTGCCAATCCAAGCTTCCGGAACTTCGATAGTAATCTAACCCGGTCTCACCGATGGCAATCACCTTACCGTTCCGAGCCAGCGAAACAAGCTCGTCGACATCCGGCTCGTTCAAGCCTTGTTCATTAGGATGAACGCCAACCGATACGGAGATATTCTCGTATCCATCTACCAGGCGGCACATCGCCGGATAACTTTCGAGATCGATAGAAACGCACAGCATGTGCTGGATCTGCTGCGCCTTCGCTTCTTCCATGAACGAAGCGAAATTTTCTCCAAATGGGGCCAAATCGAGACGATCGAGATGGCAATGAGAATCTATAAACATAATGAACAACCGCGCCCTTGAGAACGATACAGAGCATCAAATCGGACCTTTTTGACCCGGAAGCCGAGGTTTTTCGCCAAAATACTTAGAAACATCTTTCTCTTCTCCGCTGTTCTACCCCGCAGAACTGTGGATCCCTTTAGGTCCCCACAATAAAAAAGCCCCCCTTCGGAGGAAGGGGGGCTTTGACGCGACCGTCGGTCGTGTGGGGTCGGGACGCCTTGACGGCGCCCTTCACCTTACATGAAGGACGGGATCAGCGGCGCGTCGATCTGAACCAC
>Ga0196981_1000154_pt1 | contig 55311 bp, 53 predicted proteins | sample S3_2013CmetaG_FD_155462 | JGI IMG/M metagenome (GOLD analysis project Ga0196981, IMG submission 155462) | Soil microbial communities from Anza Borrego desert, Southern California, United States - S3_20-13C | ecosystem: Environmental > Terrestrial > Soil > Desert | place: USA: California... | reverse complement strand
TTTTTGACGCGGCAGGTGCAGCCGGGCCAGTGCCCGGCACAGCGTCGGCACGCGGGTCCGCTTCCCCGTGGCGTTAGCCAAGCGCTCCCCCAACTCGGCCAGCGTCAGATCAGGCGGCTCGTGGACCTACTGCCGGAGCCAGTCCGCGTCCGCCGCATCCAGCCGGCGGCTAGGTCCGCCCCATGGGGTTTGGGCGCCACGGTGCCCGTGGCACGCTGGCGCCGTAAGAGCTTCTCCACAAACGAGACACTGACGCCAAAAAGCTCAGCCAACGCGCGTTGCGAACCCGACCAGCGCTCATGCGCGGGAAGCAGCTAATCAAGAGAGTACGGTGCCATGCCCTCTCAGACCCACTCACCAACGCCATGGTCCCGATGGGCAATTGAAAATCGCTGTAGGTTAAACCCAGAAATGGACGTGCCCATATCCGCACAAAAAAAGCCCCATCCTAAGATGGGGCTTTTTTCGTTCGGGAGATCGGACGGCGATTACATCATGTCGCCCATGCCGCCCATTCCCCCCATGCCACCACCCGGCATCGGGGTCTCTTCCTTCGGCTCTTCGGCAACCATCGCCTCGGTGGTGATCATGAGACCCGCCACGGAACCGGCGTTCTGCAGCGCGGTGCGGGTCACTTTCGCCGGGTCCAGGATGCCCATGGCAACCATGTCGCCGAATTCGCCGGTAGCCGCATTGTAGCCGAAATTGCCGGAACCCTCGGCGACCTTGTTCAGCACCACGGACGATTCGTCGCCGGCGTTGGCCACGATCTGACGCAACGGCTCTTCCATCGCCCGGCGGGCGATGCTGATGCCGACATCCTGATCGTGATTCGCACCCTTCAGATCCTTGATTTTTTGCAGTGCGCGAACGAGAGCGACGCCGCCGCCCGGCACAATGCCTTCTTCGACCGCGGCACGGGTCGCGTGCAGCGCGTCTTCCACGCGGGCCTTCTTTTCCTTCATTTCGACTTCGGTGGCCGCGCCAACCTTGATCACCGCTACGCCGCCGGCCAGCTTGGCCAAACGCTCTTGCAGCTTCTCGCGATCGTAATCCGACGTGGTTTCTTCGATCTGCTTCCGGATTTGGATGATGCGGCCCTGGATCTTGTCCTTGCTGCCGGCGCCATCAATGATGGTGGTCTCCTCCTTGCTGATCTGAACCCTTTTGGCGCTGCCCAAATCGTTTAGGCTCGCCTTCTCCAGGCTCAAGCCGACTTCTTCGGCAATCACGGTGCCGCCGGTCAGAATGGCGATATCCTCCAGCATGGCCTTGCGGCGGTCGCCGAAGCCGGGAGCCTTGACGGCGCATACTTTAAGGATGCCGCGCATGTTGTTGACGACCAAGGTCGCCAGCGCTTCGCCTTCGACATCTTCCGCGATGATCAGCAACGGACGGCCGGCCTTCGCCACGCCTTCGAGCACCGGCAGCATGTCGCGGATATTGGAAATCTTCTTCTCGCAGATGAGGATCAGCGGATTTTCCAGCTCGGCGTTCATGCTTTGCTGATTGTTGATGAAGTACGGCGACAAATAGCCGCGGTCGAACTGCATGCCTTCGACCACATCGAGGCTGTTTTCGAGACCCGAACCTTCCTCGACCGTGATCACGCCTTCCTTGCCCACTTTATCCATCGCTTCCGCGATGATCTTGCCGATGCTCTCGTCCGAATTGGCGGAAATGGTGCCGACCTGAGCGATGGCGTTGCTGTCGGTGCAGGGAACCGACATTTCATGGATCGCGTCGACGGCCGCGCCGACTGCCTTGTCGATACCGCGCTTCAGATCCATCGGGTTCATGCCGGCGGCAACCGCCTTCAAGCCCTCGACCAGAATGGATTGCGCCAGAACGGTGGCGGTGGTGGTGCCGTCGCCGGCGACGTCGGAGGTCTGCGAGGCGACTTCCTTCACCATCTGCGCGCCCATGTTCTCGAACTTATCGGACAGTTCGATATCCTTTGCGACGGAAACACCGTCCTTGGTGACGGTCGGTGCGCCGAAGCTTTTTTCGAGCACGACGTTGCGGCCTTTCGGACCCAAGGTCACTTTTACCGCCTGCGCCAAAATATTGACTCCACGAACCATGCGAGTCCGGGCGTCATCGCCGAATCTAACGTCTTTCGCTGCCATTACGATTTACCTATGTTGGTTGATGTTGAATTCCGGGGATGCTCAGTCTTCGAGCACGGCCATGATGTCGTCTTCGCGCATGACAAGGATTTCCTCGCCATCGAGTTTCACCTCGGTTCCGGAATACTTGCCGAACAGCACCTTGTCGCCAACTTTGACTTGCAGCGCGCGCACTTGCCCGTTGTCCAGAGTTTTGCCGTTACCCACCGCAAGAACTTCGCCGCGCATCGGTTTTTCCGCAGCCGTATCCGGAATGACGATTCCGCCGGGTGAAGTACGCTCTTCATCAAGACGTCTCACGATAACACGGTCATTCAAAGGACGAATTTTCATCATACTCTCCTGTTCCTACTGATGATGTTTTGGCTAACGAGCGGTCGATCCGACCCTAACTTTATTAGCACTCAACTAAAACGAGTGCTAATCATAGCCGTCGAATATTTCATGTCAAGGTCGGCGCACATCCGCCTTACGTATCTCCCCGCTATTTAATCGGAAGTGGATGGGAACACCTTCAAGTCGGATTTGCCATCCGCCGATTTAGATAACCGTTGAAACCGAATTGAGGCGCTGGAATCAGGAAAAATTAACGAGCCGGTTTGAACGGGATTTTGCGCTGGCCAAGGTTCGCTCTCGGGTTAAATCGCCCGCTGCAAAGCCGAAGGGACGCCCGGCGATGCTAAAAATTCGCGTGCGCCTATGCCTTTATGTTTTGCCTTATAATGGCGCGATGTCCCGTTCGCTCCGAGTCACCCCAACGCCTTCCTGAAATCGTCATGTCGGATAATCTGATTTACAAAGTCCTATTCATCAATCAGGATCAGGTCTACGAAATGTACGCCAAGCGGGTTTTTCAAGGCGAAATGTTCGGGTTCGTGGTCATTGAGGACTTTATTTTCGGCGAGACCACATCCGTTGTAGTGGACCCGTACGAAGAGAAGCTGAAAACGGAATTTGCCAATGTCCGGCGTTCGTTCATTCCGATGCACGAAATCATTCGCATCGATCAGGTGGAACGCCGCGGAACCGCCAAGATCATTCCTCTCGATCGAGAGGCGGGCCAGTCCGCCAAAGTCACGAAGTTTTACGTACCGGATAAATCGTAGCCGCCCGTAGCGGACGGTTCGGGCTATTTTACGATCTTGAGCGCCGGCTTTTTCTTCGCGCTCGGCGGCTGGGGCGCAGAATCGGGAGGGGGGGGCGTGTCGTCATCGCCCTCCTCGTCGAAAATCATTCCTTTTCCGTTTTCCTGCGCATAGATCGCCAAGACGGCGCGCATCGGGACGGTTATCTGCATCGGAGTTCCACCGAAGCGCGCGCCGAACGCGACTTCGCGATTGCCCAAGGATAGACCGTGCACCGCCTGCGGCCGTAAATTCAGCACGATCTTTCCGTCCTGAACGTATTGCCTTGGCACAACGACTCCCTGCGCCTCGGCATCGACGAGCAGATAAGGCGTGAATTGGTTGTCGACTATCCAGTCGTATATGGCCCGTATCAGGTACGGTTTAAGTGAAGTCATCAGGCAGTCAGCGGCTCGGCGAAAGAGGTTAAATCCCGCTCTTGGTCACTTAAACTGGCTTGAAACGCATCCCGCTCGAACAAGCGTCTGGCATAGGCTGCAATCGCTTCGGCCTGTTTCGACAGATCGATGCCCAAAGGAAGCAAACGCCATAGCAACGGAGCTAGCGTACAGTCTACCAAAGAAAATTCGTCACTGAGAAAATAAGGCTTGGAAGCGAATGCCGGAGCGGCGGCGATTAGGCTGTCCCGTAGCAGTTTTTTGGCTTTGGCGTTCTTTTTATCCGCCGACCGTTCGATTTCGTCCAGCAATCCGTACCAGTCCTGGTCGATGCGATGAACCAGCATGCGAGCCCTCGCTCTCGACACGGGATCCATGGGATGCAGCGGCGGATGGGGAAAGCGTTCGTCCAAGTACTCCATGATGATCCGGGAATCGTACAGCACCAGATCGCGATCCACCAAAGTCGGCGTTTTTCCGTAAGGATTCAGCGCAAGCAAGTCTTCGGGCGGCTGATTGACATCGACGTATTCGATGTCTGCCGCAATCCCTTTTTCGAATAAAACGATCCGTGTTCTATGGCTATAGGCGCAGGTCGGAGAACAAAAAAGAGTCATCACCGATTTGCGACTGGCAGTAGTTGCCACGCTGAACACCTCAGGAAAGACTAAAAGGTTCCGGTCGGAGAGAATCGAATGGCTCGCGCGCCGGCCTCCGCCTGGACAAAGCCGCCCGCAGGGCGGCAACCGGCATCATCGGCGTCCGACTGGCCGGCCGCTCATTTTACCATTAATCCTCAATGGATATTTTTCCAATATTCCTTCTTCAATCGGTACATGACTACCGCCAGCACCAAAAGGAAAAAGATGACGTATTTTCCTAGCGGGAGGCGTTGAAGCTTGGAAGGCTCCGATACGTACGCAAGAAAGTTGACGATGTCGGTCAAGGCGCGATCGAATTCCTTCGGCGACATCTCGCCCTTCTTGGCTAGACGAACGTCGACGACCGTATCCACGCCGCCGACCTTTTTAACCACCGGCTCCTGAGTGCCTTGCAGCGCCCACAGAACATTCGGCATGGCCACGTCGCGGGAAACCAGGTTGTTCACCCCGAACGGGCGCTTGGGATCGCTGTAAAAGCCTTTCAAATAGCTATAAACCCAGTCCGCCCCTCTCGCCCTGACGACCAGCGAAAGATCCGGCGGCGCCACGCCGAAGGCGTTTTCCCCGTCGGCCTTGCTCATCGAGGTCTCGAAATAGTCGTGGATCTTGACGTCGCCGAACATGAACTCGCGCCGCAAGGTGTCCTCGTTGAGCTCCAGGTCTTTGGCGATCCGCGAGTAACGGATCTGCTTGACGGAATGGCAACCCATGCAGTAGTTGGCGAAGAAACCGGCTCCTCTCCGAACGGAATCGGTGTCGAAAATATCCACGTCCGCATCTTCGAGCGGCTTCACGGATTCCGCCGCGGAGGCGGCAAAAGAAAATAACAAGAGTGCTATGCCGAATGCCGTCTTCATTCTTATTTGCTTCCGTAGGTTTGCAGCCATTCGATAGCCGCCGATAACCGTGATTTCACGTTCCGATAATACGGATGGGTTTCAACAGCCTCTAGCCGCGCTTTCACATTGCGATAGAACGCACTGGACCGGAAAGCCTCCAAGCCGCGCTCGATCAGCCGCCAATACCTGCCCTCGCGCTTGCTCAGCGGAATGACGGGCTCGGCAAGCCGTTCGGGTATCGGTTTCGTTTTTTCCAGCTTCGGATAAAACGGCATCAAAAGCAGGAAAGCGAAGTAAATGAACGTGAACAGTCTCGCGAAAATCGTCGCCGTCGGCGTAACGGGCTTCGTTCCGAGAATGCCGAGCCCGATAAAACTCACCACGAACAAGGCTAGAGCAATTTTGAAAATCCCGCCGCGGTAGCGAATCGACTTCACCGGCGAACGGTCCAGCCATGGCAGCAGGAACAGCAACACGATCGACGCGCCCATCGCCATGACGCCGCCCAGCTTGTTCGGAATCGCTCGCAAAACCGAATAAAACGGCGTGAAGTACCAGACCGGCTGGATGTGCTCCGGGGTTGCCGCCGGATTGGCCGGCTCGAAGTTCGGATGCTCCAGGAAGTACCCACCCATTTCCGGCATGTAGAAAATGATGATCGAGCACACGATCAGGAAGACGACCGCGGCGTACAGATCCTTTACGGTGTAGTAAGGGTGGAAAGGTATGCCGTCGATCGGAACGCCGTTTTCGTCCTTCTTCTGCTTCTTGATCTCGATGCCGTCGGGGTTGCCGGAACCGGTCGTGCGCAAGGCGACCAGGTGAAACACCACCAGCATCAGAATGGCCAGCGGAATGCCGATCACATGAAGCGCGAAAAACCGGTTCAAGGTGGCGTCGGCGATAACGTAGTCGCCTCGGACCCATACCGCGAGATCCTCGCCGATGACGGGAATCGCGCCGAACAGCGAGATGATCACCTGAGCTCCCCAATAGGACATCTGCCCCCAAGGCAGCAGATAGCCCATGAAGGCTTCCGCCATGAGAAGCAGAAAGAGAGTCATGCCGAACAGCCAGATCAGCTCGCGGGGTTTCTTGAAAGACCCGTAGAAGATCGCCCGGAACATGTGGATGTAGATGACGATGAAAAACATCGACGCGCCGGTCGAGTGCATGTACCGGAGCAGCCAGCCGTAATCCACATCGCGCATGATGTATTCGACCGAATCGAACGCGAGTTCGGCCGAGGGCTTGTAGTGCATCGTCAGGAAAATGCCGGTCACGATCTGATTGACGAGCACGAGCATGGCCAGAGAGCCGAAGAAATAGAAGAAATTGAAGTTCTTCGGCACGTAATACTTGGCGAGCTGATCGTTCCAGAATTTCGTTACCGGAAGCCGCTCATCCAGCCAGTTCAAAAGAGCTTTTGCTTTTTCCGAAGCCATGTCGCCTACTCCTCGCCGCCACTCATGCCGATAACGATCCGCGTGTCGCTAATATAGTGATAGGGCGGAATTTCCAGGTTGGTCGGTGCGGGAACCGCCTTGTACACGCGTCCGGCCAAATCGAAACGAGAGCCGTGGCAGGGACAGAAAAATCCGCCCTTCCAGTCCGCCCCCAAATCCGCGGGCGCGACTTCGGGACGATAGACCGGCGAGCAGCCGAGATGGGTGCAGACGCCGACAGCCACGAAAATCTCGGGCTTGATCGACCGGAACTCGTTAGCCATCGCCTTCGGCTGGTCCGACTCTTTCGATCTTGGATCGCGCAATTGATCGTCGAGCGTCGGCAGGACCGCCAGGCTGTTGGGGGTCCGGTGCAGAATCCAAACCGGTTTGCCCCGCCACAAGACGCGGATCAACTGCCCCGGCTCGATCTTGCCGATGTCGACTTCCACCGGAGCGCCCAAGGCTTCGGCCTTGGCGCTGGGCTTCATGGACGAGATGAAAGGCACGAGTGCGGCGCCCGTGCCTATGGCGCCGACAACCACCGCCGCTTGGGTTAGAAAACGGCGCTTGTCGATATCCACGCCTTCAGTAGTCATGCCAACATCTCCTGGGTACCCCTTTAAGCTAGGTCTTATAGTTTTCGATTATCGTTGTTTTCTAGTTCCGGAACCCGTCGGTTCCCTGCCGTTGAATCGTTATAGTTAACAATGCGTTTCCCCAGGGGGGAGGATTTTGTTTGAGAAAGCCTAAGAAAGCAATAGCATCGGACGCACGCCTTACGAAGCCAGAATTCTGGCCAGCGCCGCAAGGAATTTGCGGTTTTCCTCCGGCATTCCGACAGTGACTCGCAGACATCCCCCCAGCCGCCCGCCGGAAGCGTTCAAATTTTTGACCAAGACGCCCGAGTCTTTGAGCTTCTGGAACACCCGATCGGCGTCATGCCGCAAAAGCCTGAACAAGACGAAGTTAGCGTCGCTCCGATAAACATGGACCCCAGGAAGCCGGCTAAGTTCTTCGTGCAAGTGCTGGCGGTCCCGCAGGATAAGCTCGACCTGGGCCTCGAATACCGGCCGCTTCTCGATGGCGAACTCGGTACTGATCTGAGTCAGCACGTTGATATTGTAAGGCAGCCGGATCTTGTCGAATTCGTCGATCCACGCCTTGGCGCCGGCCAGAAACCCCAGCCGCAGCCCCGCCAGCCCGAGCTTGGACAGCGTACGCATGACGAGAAGCCGCTCGAATTCCGGGAGGCGCGGCATGAAGCTGCGTCCGGCGTACGGCGTGTAAGCTTCGTCCAAAACCACCAGCCCCGGAGCCGCTTGCAGGATTTCGGCGATGTCCTCGGGATCGAACAAATTGCCGGTCGGGTTGTTGGGATAGGCCAAGAAGATCACGGCGGGACGATGCGTCTCGATTGCCTCGCGCATCGCCGCCATATCGAGACCGAAATCCGCCTCCCGCAAGGGCACGCCGACAAATTCGAGCCCCAAGCAAGAGGCGATCTGCCGATACATGACGAAGGTCGGCTCGGGCGCCAGAACCTTCGCGTTACGCCCTTGCAGCGCCATGAGGATGATCTGGATGATTTCGTCGGAACCGTTCCCCATCAGCAGACCGGCGTCCGCAGGCACGCCGTAGGCTTCGCGCAATTGGGCTTTGAGCCGGGCGCACGAAGGATCGGGATAGCGATTCGGCTGGACCTCGCGAAGCCGGGCCAGCCATTCCTCGACCAGGTCGTCCGGCCACGAATAAGGATTTTCCATGGCGTCCAGCTTGACGTAACCCGAGGAATCCGGAACGTGATAGGCCGATAAAGCCAATATCTCCGGCCTCAGCAACGACCGGACTTTGCTCTGAAGATCGGTCATGACGGTTCCGCGATCCGGTATTCGGCGGAGCGGGCATGGGCCGTCAGCCCTTCTCCCCGCGCCAGCACGGACGCGGTTCTGGCCAAACGATCGGCGCCCGACCGCGAACAGAAGATCAGGCTGGATCGTTTTTGGAAATCGTAAACGCCCAAGGGGGAAGAAAACCTGGCCGTCCCGGAGGTGGGCAGCACATGATTGGGACCGGCGCAGTAATCGCCCAAAGCTTCCGCCGTAAAGCGGCCCATGAAAATGGCGCCGGCATTGCGGATTTTCGAGGCCAGGCTTTCGGGGTCTTCCACGGAAAGCTCCAGGTGCTCGGGCGCGATGCGGTTCGCCACGGCCGCCGCCTCGTCCAAATCCCGGACTTCGATGAGCGCCCCGCGGCGCGACAGCGAGGTTCGAATCACCTCGGCCCGCTCCATGCCCGGCAGCAGACGGCGTATGCTCGCTTCCACCGCGTCGAGATGGGCTCGGTCCGGGCTGATGAGGATCGCCTGGGCATCCTCGTCGTGCTCGGCCTGAGAAAAAAGGTCCATCGCGATCCAGTCCGGATCGGTCCCGCCGTCGCTGATGACGAGAATTTCCGACGGTCCCGCCACCATGTCGATGCCAACTTGACCGAATACCAGCTTTTTCGCCGTAGCCACGTAGATGTTTCCGGGCCCGACGATCTTGTCGACCCGCGGCACAGTTTCGGTGCCGTAAGCCAGTGCCGCCACCGCCTGCGCGCCGCCAATCCGGAATACCCGGTCGACGCCCGCAAGATAAGCGGCCGCGAGAACCAGCGGATTGGTTTCGCCTCCGGGCGTCGGAACCACCATGATAATCTCCGGCACGCCGGCCACCTTCGCCGGAATGGCGTTCATCAATACCGACGAGGGATAAGCCGCCTTTCCGCCGGGCACATAGACGCCCACCTTGTCCAGGGGCGTCACCTGCTGTCCCAGCACCGTGCCGTCGGTTTCCGCGTAGCGCCAGGACGCCATCTTTTGATGTTCCGCATACGCGCGGATGCGGTCCGCGGCCTTACGGAGCGCTTCGGCCGAGTCGGCGGGCAAACCGTCCCAAGCCTTCTTCAGCTCGTCGCGCGACAGTTCGAGATCCGGCGCCTTTGCGGCGTCGAAGCGATCGTAAAGCCGGGTGAGTTCGACCAGCGCCGCGTCTCCCTCTTTCCGGATACGTGCGATGATGTCCGTCACCCGCCCGTGGATGGCCGCATCCTCGGCTTCGTCCCATGCCAAAACCGCATCCAGACTCCGCGCGAAATCCGCTGAACCCGCTTCGAGACGGGTAATCGAGATATCCGACATAATGCTTACCCCGCTTGCTTGCTGCGTTCGCCGACAACGTGCCTCAATTCTTCGACGAAAGACGTGACCGCGCGATGTTTCATCTTCATCGCCGCCTTGTTGACGATGAGCCGGCTGCTGACCTCCATGATCAGCTCGCGCGGCTCGAGTCCGTTGGCCCGAAGCGTGTTTCCGGTATCGACCAGATCGACGATGCAATGGGCCAACCCCACCAGCGGCGCCAACTCCATCGAGCCGTAGAGCTTGATGATATCCGCCTGAATGCCGCGGCTGGCGAAATAACGGTGAGTCGTTTTCACATACTTGGTCGCCACCCGCAACCGGCCTTTCGGCACGGGCGACGAATCCTTCATCGCCGCCGTCATCAACCGACAACGGGCGATGCCCAGATCCAGCGGCTCGTACAGCCCTTGGGCATCGTACTCGACCAGCACGTCCTTGCCCGCGATGCCGAGATCCGCGGCCCCGTATTCCACGTAAGTGGGCACGTCGGTGGCCCGGATAATCAGGAGCTGAACGTCCTCGCGATGGGTCGGCAGGATCAGCTTGCGGCTTTTATCGGGATCCACGGTCGGTTCGATCCCGACCTGCGCCAGCAGAGGAAGCGCCTCCTCGTAGATCCGTCCTTTCGATATGGCTAAAGTGAGCATGCGCGGCGTTTCAGTTGGGTATGCGGCGTATTTCCGCCCCGATTTGCGACAGCTTTTCTTCGATGCACTCGTACCCGCGGTCGATATGGTAGATCCGGTCGACCACGGTCTGGCCCTCGGCCACGAGTCCGGCCAGCACCAGGCTGGCCGAAGCCCTCAAATCGGTGGCCATGACCGGCGCGGCGGTCAGGCTGGGCCTGCCCTGAACGATGGCCGTATTCGATTCGAGCTGGATGTCGGCCCCCATGCGCTGCATTTCATGCACGTGCATGAACCGGTTCTCGAATACGGTTTCGGTAATCACGCCGACCCCATCGGCGACCGTATTCATCGCCGTGAATTGCGCCTGCATATCGGTCGGAAAAGCGGGATAGGGCGCGGTGCGCAGCGATACGGCCTGCGGCCGGTTGCCCTGCATGTCGAGCTCGATGGTCGAGTCGGTGCACGCGATCAGTGCGCCGGCTTCCCGAAGCTTGGCCAACACGGCATCCAACAGATCCGGCCGGGTATTCTTCAATTTGACCCGGCCGCCGGTCATGGCGGCGGCCACGAGATAAGTGCCGGTTTCGATGCGATCCGGCAGGATACGGTAATTCAACCCGTTGGCCGAAAGCGATTCGACGCCTTCGATTTCCATGATGTCGGACCCTGCCCCATAAACCTTCGCGCCCATCTGATTGAGGAAGTTGGCCAGGTCCACGACCTCGGGTTCGCGTGCGGCATTCTCGATGATCGTGGTCCCCTCCGCGAGAACCGCCGCCATCATGAGATTCTCGGTGCCGGTCACCGTAACCTGGTCCAAAACGAGACGGCAGCCCTTGAGACGCTTGGCCCGGGCATGAATATAACCGTTCCTCACGTTGATCTCGGCCCCCATGGCGGCCAAGCCGTGCAGGTGCAGGTTTACCGGGCGGCTGCCGATGGCGCAACCGCCCGGCAATGAGACCTCGGCCCGGCCGAAGCGGGCCAATAAGGGGCCCAGAACCAGAATGGAAGCCCGCATGGTCTTCACCAGCTCGTAAGGCGCGAAGAAATTCTCGATCGGCCCGGAATCCACCTCGATATTCATCTTTTCGTCCACCATCAGATGCACGCCCATGCGCCCGAGCAACTCCATGGTGGTGGTGATGTCGTGGAGGTGCGGAACGTTGCCGATGGTCACAGGGGTCTCCGACAGCAACGCGCCCGCCAGGATCGGCAATGCCGCGTTCTTGGCGCCGGAAATCCGCAGCTCGCCGCGAAGAGGCTTGCCGCCGGTAATGAGAAGCTTATCCATTGTTCGTATATGTTTTTGCTAAATCGGGATCGACCGGTCGACGGCTTCCGATAGGTCGGCCGAAATTAAGTGCTCGATGCCGCTGACTCGGGCGATCGCCCTGGCCTGCGGCGGAAGATGGACATAACTCAGTTCGGTGCCGGCTTCCGCCGCCCGCCGCAACCACTCCAGCAGGAGAGCGACGCCGGCGCTGTCGACCCGTGAGATTCCCGTCAGATCGAACGAAAGCCGGGGAGCATTCCTGAAGACGGACCGGGTCTTCTTCAAAGCACCCACGGCCGTCGCAAAGGTCAGCTCGCCTTCGAACCGGTAGCGGCCCTGGCCTTCGTCAATCAGTTCGAATGGAATAGGAGAACCCGCCATGACAATCAACGTGTACCGTTACTCGGTGGAAGTGGCCGCCCCGCCACTCTCTCCGCCGCCCTTGTCGCCGCTGCCCTCCGCCTTGCTGAACAGGAACCGGCTGATGACCTGTTCCAGCACGAGCGCCGACTGAGTCAGCTCGATCTCGTCGCCGTCGGCCAGATGGTCGTCCGCGCCGCCCGGCGTCAGACCGATGTACTGCTCGCCCAGCAGGCCGGCCGTCAGTATGCTGGCGCTGGTATCGATCGGAAGCGTGTCGTATTTCGGATCGATCCGCATCTCCACCACGGCTTCATAGGTTTGATTGTCGAACGAAATGGAGCTGACCCGCCCCACCGTGACACCGGCCACCGACACCGGAGCCCGGACCCTTAGGCTGCCTATGTTTTCGAAGCGAGCGACGATCTTGTAGCTGCTGTCGTTGCTCTTCAATTCGGCCAGATTGCTCACTTGCATGGCTAAGAAGAACAAAGCGATCAAGCCGGCGGCAACGAACAAACCCACCCAAATCTCGATTGCTCTCGATGACTGCATCAATCCCCCCCGAACATTAAAGCGGTCAGCACGAAATCCCACCCGAGCACGGCGAAGGCCGAATAAACAACCGAGCGGGTGGTTGCCCGGCTGACCCCCTCGGACGTGGGAACGGCATCGTACCCCTCGAACACGGCAATCCAGGTGACGATGACCCCGAATACCGCGCTCTTGATAAGACCGTTGACGATATCGTCGTAAAAATCGATCTTGCTCTTCATCTGAGTCCAGAAGGCGCCTTCGTCCACCCCGAGCAGCCCGACGCCGACGAAATACCCGCCCAAAACACCCACCATGCTGAACAGCGAGGCCAGCAAGGGCATCGACAGGCAGCCGGCGAAAAAGCGCGGCGCGATAATGCGCTTCACCGGATCGACCGCCATCATTTCCATGCCGGAGAGCTGTTCGGTCGCCTTCATCAAGCCGATTTCCGCCGTCAAGGCGGAACCCGCCCGTCCCGAAAACAGCAAGGCCGTGACCACCGGTCCCAACTCCCGGACCAACGAAGCCGCCACCATCACCCCCAAAGTCTGCTCCGCCCCGAAATCGGAAAGCACATTGTAGCCCTGAAGCCCCAGCACCATTCCGACAAACAGGCCGGAAATACTCACCAGCAGGATGGTGAGCACACCCACCGAATAAACCTGTGCGAGCAACAGGCGAACGCGCCTCAGAATCTCGGGCAGTCCCATGACGACATGGCAGATGAACAAATTGGCCCGCCCCAGCTTTTGCAGGGTGCTCAGCGTCGCGTATCCAAGTTGCTGGAATGGGGCTAGCATGACATTTTCCGGGTGAGCGACAATCCGATTTCAGGCGGGCGGCTTGAGCAAATCGGCCGCATAATCGGGCGCCGGATAATGGAACGGAACCGGACCGTCCGCCAAGCCTTCCACAAACTGGCGAACCCAGGACGACTCCGAACGGCGGATCGCGTCGGGCGTGCCCTGGCCGACCACCTTGCCTTCGGAAATGAGATAGATGTAATCGGCAATGGACGCGGTCTCCTCGACATCGTGGGACACGACGATGCTGGTGAGTCCCAACCCCTGGTTCAGATCGCGGATCAGCTTCACCAGCACGCCCATCGAGATCGGGTCTTGTCCGGTAAACGGCTCGTCGTACATGATCATCGTCGGATCGAGGGCGATCGCCCGCGCCAGCGCCACTCGCCGGGCCATGCCGCCCGAAAGCTGCGCCGGCATCAGATCGCGGGCGCCCCGCAAGCCTACGGCCTGCAGCTTCATCAGAACCAGGCTCCTGATCACGGACTCGGGCAGCTTGGTATGCTCCCGGAGCGGAAAAGCGACGTTTTCGAATACGCTGAGATCGGTCAGAAGCGCGCCGGTCTGAAAGAGCATTCCCATCTTCTTGCGCAACTCGTACAACTGACCGAGCGACAACTGGTGCACCATGCGCCCGTCCACGCCGATGCTGCCCCCGTCCGGCCGCAATTGACCGCCGATCAGTTTCAGAAGAGTGGTCTTGCCGGTTCCGCTGGGCCCCATGATGGCCGTAATCTTGCCTCTGGGAATATCCAGATTGACGCCATCGAAAATCTTGCGGCTGCCGCGGCTGAACGTAAGATTTCTGACCGAAACCAGAACTTCGTCACCCGCGTGCTTGCCAGTCATGTTTTGATGAAACGTCACTTAAATCGGTCGGAAAAATGGCGTATTCTGGCCGGCGATGGCGTTCGAGTCAACTTTGAAGCGGCCGTAACATGTTGAGCCCCCTAATCAAGGCGCTGCCAAACGGCACGAGAGCTCGCCGAAATTCGATCGATCGCCTGAGGCGCCGCATCACCGCAGCCTTAACAAAAAACAAAATCGGCAAACGCGAAATGGCGCTGGGAAACATTCTTCGAAAGCTCGTCCTGACATTCGTCGCCCTGACCGTTATTCCCGTCGCCTTGCTGCGCTGGCTGCCCCCGCCGACCAGCGCGTTCATGCTGCGCGCGCAAGTCCTGGCGCTCGTCGAAGGGAATTCGGGATTCCGCCTGCGTTACCAGTGGATTTCCTGGAACCGGATTTCGCCCTATGCCAAGGTTGCCGTGATCGCCGCCGAAGACCAGTTGTTCGACCGGCATTACGGTTTCGATCTGAAGGCGATCGGCGAGGCGTGGAAACATAATCGACAGGGAAAACACGTCCGGGGCGCCAGCACGATCTCGCAACAGGTCGCCAAGAATCTGTTTCTTTATCCGGGACAGAACTATCTTCGCAAGGCGCTGGAGGCTTATTTCACCGCGCTCATCGAATTGATGTGGCCGAAGCGGCGAATATTGGAGGTTTACCTGAATATCGCCCAGTTCGGCGAAGGGATTTTCGGGGTTTCGGCGGCGGGGGAAGCCTTTTTCGCCAAATCGGCCGCCAAGCTCAACCCGAACGAAGCGGCCTTGCTCGCCGCGGTTCTGCCCAATCCCGCGCGCCTGCGCGTCGACAAGCCTTCGGCTTACGTGATGCATCGCCGGTTGTGGATATTGAGGCAGATGAGGCAGTTGGGAGGAGCGGATTATCTGAAGAACGTCTGAGGCGCGGCCTCGGCAAAAGCGGATTCCGCCTTTCCACGCTTTAACCGCCGGAACCGGACGGCGCCGGGCTTTCGCCCGGCCGCCGCACGATAAAGCATGAAGAGGATCAGATCCCCAGGTTGCTCAAGGCAACCATCAGGTCGTTGAGGATGCCGGTGATGCGAGGGTGCTCGACTTCGAATTGCGAAATCGCCTCTTTCATGTCATCGACCAAATGCAGGTGGTGCTCGTCTTCCGAAGCCTCGAGCCGCCGTTCGAGATCGGCGAGCAGCGTTTCGAGCCGCGCCCTGACTTCCGGGTCGGCGTTATTCAGATGCTCGATCTCGGTGCGCAGATTGAAAAGCGCTTCGCTTATTTCTTTTTCAGTCATGGGATCTTTTCCTCAAACCCGTCGTTTTTCCGCAAATCGTAACACAGGCCGCCGCCCGCTCAAGGCATCGCCGCCCTGAAAAACTCCGGCGCGACGAAAGCCGCCTTGTGAATGTCGGCATTATAGTAGTGGGTTGGGAACGGCTTGCTTCGGGCATCTCCCTCGCGGAAATGCGCCAGATCCGATTTTCCCGCCAGGGTCCCGCTCCACCAGCCGGAAGGATAAATGAATTGCGGGAAAAACAAGGTCCGCGTTTCAGGAAATCCCGCCTGCCGCATGGTGTTGTGCATGGCTTCGATCAGCGGCATGTGAAACAGCGGCGACTCGCTCTGCTGGGCCAAAATCCCGTCCTTGCGCAGACAGCGAAAACATTCGCGGTAAAACGCCTCGTTGAACAAGCCTTCCGCCGGCCCCACCGGGTCGGTGCTGTCCACGATGATGAGATCGACGCTGTCCGCCGCCGCATCCTTCACCCACTGAATGCCGTCGATGAAAAGCAGCTCGGCGCGCGGATCGCTGTTCGACTCGCACAATTCCGGGAAATAGCGTTCCGCGAGCCGGGTCACCCGCTCGTCGATCTCGATTTGAACCGCCCGCTTGACCTCCGGGTGCTTGAGCACTTCCTTAAGGCTTCCGCAGTCGCCGCCGCCGATGATCCAGACGGTCTCCGGATTGGGATGGGTGTAGAGCGCCGGGTGCGTCATCATCTCGTGATACAGGAAGTTGTCCCGGTCCGACACCATGGTGCAGCCGTCGATCACCATGAGCGTTCCCAGCCACTCGGTCTCGTAGATCTCGATGCGCTGAAACGGCGTCTGCTCTTCGTGGAGCTTTTCAGTCACCTTGAGAGAGAGCGCGCTCCCGTGTTTCGGATATACCTCGGTAAACCAGTTTTCGCCGCTCGGCATGGTGTTCCTCGCAATGGAAAAATTGGAGGATTTTCCACATAATTCAATCTTTTTTAAAGAGCTTAGCCACCGAAATGAGTTGGAGTCTAGAGCAGGCGGTCGATACCTACGCCATCGAGCACTGGGGAGAAGGCTACTTCGGCGTCAACGGCGAAGGCCACGTGGTCGTCCGCCCGACCGGGAATCCGGCGCAGGGCGCGGTGGATCTCTTCGACATCGCTCAGGCGGTGCGCCAGGAAGGCTTGTCGCTGCCGGTCCTGGTGCGCTTCACCGATATCCTGCGCGACCGGGTGAGCCTGTTGCACAAGGCTTTCGAAAAAGCCCGCCGCGAACACGATTATCAAGGAACCTACACGCCGGTTTACCCGATCAAGGTCAACCAGCAGCGGAGCGTGGTCGAGGGTATCGTGAAAAACGGCCATGCGGCGGTGGGACTGGAAGCCGGCAGCAAATCGGAGCTTCTGGCCATACTGGCCCTGTCCAAGGCCGGCACGGTGATCTGCAACGGCTACAAGGACCGTTCCTACATCCGCCTGGCTCTGATCGGCCGAAGCTTAGGTCTGAACGTCTTCATCGTCATCGAAAAGCTGTCCGAACTGGAGCTGGTGCTTTCCGAATCCCGGGATCTGGGCATCGCGCCCCAATTGGGCGTCCGCATTCGATTGTCCAGCATCGGGGCCGGCAAATGGCAGAACAGCGGCGGCGAAAAATCGAAGTTCGGCCTACATGCGAACGAGCTGCTGAGACTCGTCTCCAAGCTGCGCGAAGCCGAGGGCCTGGAATGGCTCGGGCTGATGCACTTTCACGTGGGTTCGCAAGTCGCGAACATCAACGACATCAAGACGGCGCTGCGGGAAGCCTGCCGCTATTACGCGGAATTGAGGAAGCTCGGCGCTCCCCTCGCCTGGGCCGACGTGGGCGGAGGGCTCGGCGTCGATTACGAGGGCACCCATTCGGTCAGCGACTGCTCGATCAATTACAGCATCGACGAATACGCCCACAGCATCGTGCGCGCCTTCTCGGAAGCCTGCGCCGAATACGGTTTGCCGCACCCGAACCTCGTTACCGAATCCGGACGCGCCATGAGCGCCCATCATGCGGTGCTGATCACCAATATCATCGACATCGAATCGGTGACCGAAGACGGAAGCCCGCCGGCCGAAATCAAGGCGAAGCCGTTGCAGGACCTGGCCGACCTGCTGGAATCTCTGCCGCGGGAATCGCCGCTGGGCGTGTATCACGACGCGCAATTCGACCTCGCCGAAGCCCGCGCGATGTACGTGCAGGGCAAATTGAGCTTGGCCGAGCTCGCCGACGCGGAACGGCTCAACGCCGCCATTTGCCATGCCGTCCACCGCCGCCTCGACATCCGCCTCCGCGCCCATCGCGAACTGATCGACGAACTCAACGAGCGTCTCGCCGACAAGGTGTTCTGCAATTTTTCGCTGTTCCAGTCCATGCCGGACGCCTGGGCGATCGCACAGGTGTTTCCGGTCATGCCGCTGCAACGCTTGCACGAGGAGCCCACGCGCCGCGCGGTCATCCAGGACTTGACCTGCGACTCCGACGGCCGGATCAACGCCTACATCGATCGGCAGAGCCTCGAAACCACCTTGCCGCTGCATGCCCGCAAACCGGGCGAACCGTATCTCATCGGCATCTTCCTGGTCGGCGCCTACCAGGAAATCCTGGGAGACATGCACAACCTGTTCGGCGACACCCATTCGGTCAACGTCGAACTCGACGGCGACGGCGGCTACCGCTTCGTCCAGCCGATGCGGGGCGACGGCGCCCACGACCTATTGCGCTACGTGCACATCGACCCGGAAGACTTGGAGCGCGCCTACCGCAAGAAGCTGGTCGAGGCGCGGATCTCCCCCGAACAGCGCAAGCGCTTCGAAAGCGAGCTGATCGCCGGCTTGCGAAGCTACACCTATCTCGAGGAGTAAAGGGCATTGAACACCGAGGACAGGAAGGACATGAAGGCGGGCTTCATCGGTCTCGGCGCGATGGGAGCCCACATGGCGCGGAACCTGGCGAAGGGGCATTACCTCGCGTCCGTGTGGAACCGCACCGAAGCCGGCGCGATCACCCTGGCTCAAGAACTCGGCGTGCAGTGCGCCGCCTCGCCCGCCCTGCTCGCCATGCACGCCGATGTCGTCCTGATGTGCGTCTCGGCCGACGCCGACGTGCTGGAGGTCATACACGGCATTCTGCCGGCGCTGCGCCCGCAATCGATTGTGGTCGACCTGTCCACGGTGAGCAGCGATACCGCGCGCGAGGCGGCCCGACTGGTGCGAACTAAGGGCGCGGATTTTCTCGACGCACCGGTGACCGGCGGCGTCGAAGGCGCGAAAAACGGCACCCTCGCGATCATGGTCGGCGGCAAACTCGCGACCTTGGAAAAGGCCTTGCCGGTGCTGGAAACCATGGGCAGCCGGATCGTTCACATGGGCGACGTCGGCGCCGGCCAAGCCGCCAAGGCCGTAAACCAAATCATGGCGGCCGGCATCAACGAGGCGGTGACGGAAGCCCTGGCATTCGGAGCGGCGCTCGGACTCGACATGCGCAAGGTCATCGACGTGGTTTCCGGCGGCGCGGCCGGCAACTGGTTCCTGGAAAAGCGCGGACCGACCATGACCCAAGGCATCTTCAAGCCTGGTTTCAAGCTCGCCCTGCACCAAAAGGACCTGAAAATCTGCAAGGGCATGGCGGACAAGCTGGGGCTCAAACTCCCGGTCACCGAAATGGCCATGACCGATTACGCCAAGCTCATCGCCGAAGGCCACGGCGACGAGGACATCTCGGCGCTCTACCGTCTCAAGCGGCCGTCGCCGTGAATCTCGCGCGAACGGCCTGGCTGAAGATCCATCTTTATCTCGCCCTGGGCGGCGGTTTTCTGTTCGTCCTCCTGGGGCTCAGCGGGAGCCTCAGCGTCTACCGCGAGGAGCTGGACGAACTTCTCAATCCCCGATTGGTCATCGACGAACCGAAAGGCGAATACCTGCCGCTCGACCGCATCATGACCGCGGTGCGGGCGGCGCATCCGGACCGACATGGCCCCTGGGTCCTGGAACTGCCCCGCTCGCGTCACGGCACGATCACCGCCTGGTACGACAAACCGTACGAAACCCTGGGCGAGTTCTACGCCCCGCTCATGGTGTCGGTGAACCCGTACACGGCCGAAATCGTCGCCAGCCGGTTCTGGGGCCGGACGGCGGCGACCTGGATTTACGATCTCCATACCCAACTGCACTTCGGGCTGTTCGGCTGGAACGCCGTCGGCATCCTGGGGCTGTTACTGGTTGCCTCGGCAAGCACCGGCCTTTATCTGTGGTGGCCTGGCCTTGGCCGGCTTCGCCGGCCCTTCGCGATTCGGCACGATGCCGGCCTGGCGCGGCTCGCTTTCGACCTGCACCGCACGCTGGGCCTGCTCGGCGCCGCGCTCCTGCTATGGATGGCTTTCACCGGGTTCCACCTGGCTTATCCGAAACTGCTGGAAACGATCCTCGGAGCCTCGGACATGGGCCACGGCGACGACGGCCCTGAAATCGTTAGCACGGGCGCCCCGACCGGCCGCCCCGTAGGCTTGGCCGAAGCGGTTCTGGTGGCGCGGGGGCTGTTTCCCCATGCCGAGGTGAGGCGCGTCGTGACGCCGTCCGGGGAAAACGGCACCTACCGCGTCAACCTGCGCCGCCCCGGAGACGCGAACATCAAGCACCCGGCCACCCTGGTCTGGGTCGACCGCTGGAGCGGGCAGATTCGCGAGGTTCGGAACCCCAACACGTTCACCGTCGGCCAAGCCTTTATCGGCCGGATTTGGCCTTGGCACACCGGCGAGGCTTTCGGCGCCACGGGCCGGTTCCTCTGGTTTTGCGCCGGCCTGATGCCGCTCGCGCTTTATGCAACCGGTTTATTCCACTGGTTGCATCGGCGCGGGTCGATCCAGGACCGGGAGGTAAATCTCGCCGCGCTCCGGCCCAAGCTGGAATGCGCGTGGAACTTCTTCTTGCGCCAGTCGGTGGATTTTTCCCGCCTCATCCGCCGCGTGGCGGAGTGGGCTCTGGAGCGGATCATGCGTCTCGCGCAATGGGGCAAGCAGCGCTACTTGGATTGAGGCTCGACGGCGATGTCGCCTTGATGGGTATCGACGACCGGCTTATACCGGAGTGCGCCTGACCCATCCTGCGAATCCGGGTTGCCATGATCCGCCGAAAGATTCGCAGGATGGGTAGAGCGTCAGCGAAACCCATCGCTAGCGGCCGACGCCATCTAGCGGTATTACCCGGAGTCCGTCCTTTTCCGTAGCCCAGAAAACATAAACCCGGTCGCCGTTGGCGTGCAGGAAGGGGCTGTCCACGCTGCTGTCGGTTTCGGCGAGAATGCGCGGCTCGCCCCAGTTTGCGCCGCCGTCCATCGAGCGCATGGTCTTGAGCCGATTGTTCTTGCCGTCGAACTCCAGCCAGACCAGATCCACCCGTTTGCCCACGCTCAAGACGTGGGGATGGGCGGGCATGGCCGCCGGATTCCCGATTTTGATCGGCTGGCTGAAGTGGGCGCCGATATCGTCGGAATGGGCGTAGAACAGCCCCGCCGCATCGGGCGCGGCGCTGTACCAGGTCAGGTGGTAGCGCCCGTCCTTGGCGATCGACAGGCCCGGTCCATGGTGGGGGCAGCCTTCGATATGCCAGTTTTCGTGCGTTACCCGAACCGGCCTCCCCGGCTTGTCCCAATCGGCGAATTTGAGCAGCGCATGATCGCGGATATTGTCGGGATAGATGTTGCGCCAGACGACAAGCGGCAATCCATCGATATCGATGGCGGTCTGTAATCTACAGCATTGGCAGGTGTAATCCGCCGCCTTGACGTTCGGCTTGAAGCTCTTGCCGCCGTCGTCGGACCAGGTGTAATAGAGGGACGAACCGTTGTAAGGCTGCCCCTTGGCCTTCGCGGCCTCGACCTCCCGTGCATCCAGCCAGGCGATGAAGATCTTGCCGTCGCGGCTGATCGCCAAGCTATCGAACGCGTGGCCGATGATGTCGAGGTTATCGTTGATCGTGACCGGTTCGGAAAAGGTCTTGCCGCCGTCCAGCGAACGGGCGAAGCGGATATAGCTGCTGAAACGCTTTTCGAGTCCCTGTGTCCAGGTGAGATAAACCTGCCCTTTCGGACCGATGGCGATCTTGGGCCGGCTCTCGCCGTGGGCCAGCACGTTTTCCGGCTCACGATTCACCGCCACCGGCTTGCTCAAGGTTTTGCCGCCGTCCTTCGAAGACTGAACGTAGATTCGCCCCTGCTGGACCCACGAAAGCCATAGCCGGCCGTCGCCATCGAAAACCGCGCTGGGCGTCCGCGCGCATTTGGGCGTCGGAGCGGTCGCAGAATCCTTGCAATAAGCGGGCTGGGACGAAACCGGGGCGTCCCCGTGGCCGGCCCAGACGAATTGGCTTGCCAGAACCAAGGCCGGCAGGCTTATCAATCTGAAATAAACATTCATCAAGCTTCCCCTTTATCGGGTTAACACAAGCGGAAACGGAAGATAACCGAGAAATCCCCGTCGGGCGAGCCTTGGCTTCTCAAGGAATCCCGGAGGCGAAAACGGCCGGCGGCGGACGAAGGCCGGAGTTCTCGCCCGCCGCCGGCTGCAAAACGGTCAGTAATCGATCGAGATGCCGCCGAACACCGAGCGGTCGAAACCGGGATTCAGAATAGCGCTATCGCGCCGTGAAGCCGTTCCCGTCACGCTCGTGCTGGCGACCCATTGCTCGTCGGTGAGATTGCGTCCTTCGACGAACACGTGGTAGCCGAACTTGTTGAACGTGTTCTTGTAGCCGGCGCGGGCGCCCAGCAAGGTATAGGCGGGCGCCTTCAGGGTATTGGCGTAATCCACGTAATAATTGCTGGCCATGCGGAGATTCGGGCCGATGTAGAATCCGGAGGGATGTTCGTACACGGCTTCCGCGCCGCCGAAATGGTTGGGAGCGCCCGGAATGTAATTGTCGCCGAAAGCCGGGTCGTTGTCGTAGAGGAAGCGCTGATAGGTATAGGTCAACCGCATCCGCAGCTGATCATCCCCCATCAATCCCAAGGGAATCAGGGCGCCCGTACCGACTTCGACACCCGTGTGGGTGGTTTTGTCGGCATTATTCGTAGAAGGCTGGGTTTGGCCGGGCAGCAGCGTGGTAAGGATCTCGTTGTTGATCCAAGAGTGGTAGACCGCCAGATCCCAGTTGAAAATGCCGGCCTCGCCCCGTGTTCCCACTTCCATGGTCGATCCCTCCTGCGCATCGAGGGCGGACTCGTTGCCTACCGGACTCAGGCGAGGGTCCCGGAAAGCCAATTGGGTGTTGGTCGGCGGCTCGTAACTACGACTGAAGTTGGCGTAGAACTGCTGCTTGTCCGTCGCCTGCCAGATCAAACCGACCTTGGGGCTGAAGGCGGTGTACCAGCGGGAGGCATCCGTTTCGAAAGCTTGTCTGAGCCTTGAGCTCGGCACGAAGAAATCGGTCAGGCTGCGCCGTTTGGCGTGAACAAACTGGCCGCCCACCACGAGATCGAGACTGGAGGTCAGCCCGAAACGGTCCTCGCCGAAAATTTCGATGCTGAATGCCTCGGTCTTGGTGTTGTTGAGCTTGGTGCCGATCTCCGCGTCGGGCAAGGTATTGTCCACCGTGCCGTAGGATTTTCCCCAGCCGAAGAAGCCGCCCAGCACGAAGCTGTTGCGCGAACCGAACAGCGATCCGTCGTGGTTGAAACGCCAGCTGGCGCCGGCGTCCTGCTGACGATTGCGGTTGAACCCGCCCGCCAAATTGCCGTAATCGACCAGAAAACCGCCACAGAGCGGATTATTAACCGTCACAATACCCTCCGAATTCGGAGTCCCCTGGCATGGCGCTTGGATGGAAGTACCGGGCGGCAGCGGATGCCACAACCTACGATTCTCGTACCAGGCGCCGACCGTCAGCACATCGTCGGGCGTGAACCTGATGGTGTGCTGGAGATCGCCGCGCAAGGTATCCAGGTTGCGCTGGGCATGGATGGTTTTAAACCGATTGTTGAACGACCCCGGCGTCAGGCCATCCTGGCCTTGCCAGGGATCTTCATAGTACTGATTGAACGACAGAGAGCCTGGAAGCTCCAGGCGGTTCTTGCTGGCGAACAGGTGGACGCGGGTCTCCTGATCCTCGCTCCAGCGGTAGCCGAAATTGGCATACCCCCTGGCAACCTCCTCCTCGCTGTTGTCCCGGAAGCTGTCGTTGTAAGTGCCGGTATAGGACACGAAATAATCCAGATCCTCGTTCAGCACGCCGCCGGCCATTACTTGCGGGCGGTAGTAATTGTGCGTGCCGGTGATGAAGGTGGCATGAATGCCCGGCGTGTTGCGCCCATTGCGCGAGGCGAAATTCACCGCCCCGCCGAGAAAGGCGGAACCGTATTGCAAAGCGTTGGAACCGCGGTAAACCTCGGTGTAGAGCGCGTTCATCGGCTCCAACAGCTCGGGATTGGTGAAGCCGTCGGTTCCCGTGAGAGGCAGGCCGTCGCGCAGATAGCGCAGCCCCGCCGAACCGAACGTCAGCGACGTTCCGGCGCCGCGCACCAGAATCCGGGTTTCCGAGTTGCCGTAACGGCTTTGCGAGAAAACGCCGGGGGAATAATTCAGCACGTCGGCCACGCCGCCCGGCGTAGGACGGCTGCGATACTCGTCCGAATGGATGAAGGTGGTTGCGCCAGGAACCTGGGAAAGCTTGTACTTGGCCGTTTCCGCGCTGGGCGATGTCAGCGATTCCCCGGACTCCTCGGGCGCCGTCACTTCGATCGTCTGCAAACGGTGTTCTTCGGTATGATCGGCGGCGGCGAATCCGGAGAACAATAAATTCAAACTAAAAATCGCCACTCCGGCTCGAACCGGCGACATCGGTACATCCTCCTGCTTATCCATGTTTTTTCTTCTTTTATTAAAGTTGAGTTATTTTGTAGGAATATTCGTGCCAGTCCATTTTCGTCAACAGCCATGCCTTCCGGCAGAGACAGGCATGCCGCCGGAAGACGAAATCTGTGCGATATGACACACCTGGGTGTGTCATATGCCGCTATCGTCTACCGCCGGACCGGCTTTTCCCTGCCCGAACCGATGCCATGCCGTTGAACATTTAATCCCGGTAATCTGTAAAATACGGCCCCGCCCCCGTGAACGAAGCCCCTTGAACCCGAGGCCGGATCGCGCAATCGGACCCGCTTGGCAAGCCCCAACCGCCTCGCGGCCCGCGGATCGTCCGGTCACGGCGCCGGCATGTAAGGGTTGAGATTGGAATCCGTATGTAAAATACTGACGCAAATTCCCGTTATTAAGTCGCCCCCCACTTCTACCGAACCATCACCCGCACATCTGCCTATGACTTCGATGTCCGCCGACACCAAGCAAGGATGTCGCTCGTGGCTGGAGCCCGCTTTTTCGATGGCTGCGGCCGCGGCGCTGCATGCTGCGATCTGGGCGGCCTGGCTCGCCCTGCCTCCGGCCCCGAAACCGGTGGAAACTCCGCCGCAACTGCTGGAGGTCTCGCTGGTCGCGGCGCGCCCCGAAGCCACACCGGAACCGCCTCAACCGCAGGTACAGCAGCCACCGCCGCCAAAACCGGAGCCAAAACCGGTAAAACCCGCTCCGAAAAAGCCGGATAAACCCAAGCCAAAGCCCAAACCGGCGGCGCGGCCGGACCCTCTGCCGGCGCCCGAACCTCCTCGGGCCGCGGTGTCTAACGCGACCGCCGACGCCCCGATCGCGCCGGTCCAGGCCAAGCCGGCGGCGTCCGCTCCCGCACCTTTCGTCGAAGCCACCTATAGGGCTCCCGGACTGAATAATCCGCCGACGCGCTATCCGCGCGTCGCCCTGGAAAGGCGCTGGGAAGGCAAGGTCACCCTGCGCGTTCAAGTCCTGCCGAACGGCTCGGCGGGCGAGATCAAAGTCGAAAGCGGCAGCGGCCACGATATTCTGGACGAATCGGCCGTGGAACAGGTCAGGGAGTGGCGCTTCATCCCCGCGCGCAAAGGCGATCAGGCCGTGGTCGGCTGGGTTATTGTCCCGATTGAGTACAAACTAAAACGATGAAAAAGGTTATCGCATGATTCAAATCTCTTCCGCCGATATCGTTCAGATCACCTTGTGGGTACTGATCGGTTTTTCCGTTATTACCTGGGGCATCATCTTTTTCAAAAGCTGGGCGCTCTGGAACATCGGCCAGCGCAATCGCGGCTACAGCAAAGCCTTCTGGGAGGCGCCCGATCTCGCCGCGGCCTCCGGCCTGGAACATTCGGCCAGCGCCTTGGGCCGCATAGCGGGTGCAGGATTCGGCGTCCTCAAGGACATGCGCGGCAACACCTCGCGCATGCTGGAGTGGAGCGGCGACATCCAGTCGATCCTGGAACGGTCCCTGCGCCAGCAGATCAGCCGGGAACGCAAGGACTTGGAGCAAGGGCTGTCCATGCTGGCCAGCATCGGCAGCACGTCGCCCTTCGTCGGACTGTTCGGCACGGTATGGGGCATCATGCATGCCCTGCAGGACATCGGCCAGGCCAAGTCGGCCAGCCTGGACGTGGTTGCCGGCCCCATCGGCGAAGCGCTGGTCGCGACGGCCATCGGCATCGCGGCCGCCATTCCGGCGGTACTGGCCTATAACTTCTTTCTCCGGCGCATCAAGCTGTGCGAGGCGGATCTCGAGTATTTCGCCACCGATTTTCTCAATCTTGCCGTAAAAACGGGCCTTAAAGGCGACGGGAGCGAATAACCATGGGATTCAAGACCGATTCTTCCTCCGATCGGGAGGCCTTGAGCGACATCAACGTGACGCCGCTGGTCGACGTCATGCTGGTTTTGCTGGTCGTGTTCATCGTCACGGCGCCGCTGCTGACGCAAGCGGTGAAAGTCGACCTGCCGAAGACGGAGAAAACCGATCCCTCTCCCGACAAGCACCTGGCCACCATCGCCATCGACGCCCAGGGCCAGATCGCTTTGAACGATCAGCCGCAGCCGCTCGAAACGCTGGAACAGCGGCTGCGCGATCTGCAACTGGCCGATCCGGAGCTGATCGTGCAGTTCCAGGCCGACACCGCCGTCCCTTACGGCCGGGTCGCGGAAGCCATGGCCGTGGCCCATAAGGCGGGCGTCACCAAATTGGCGTTCGTCACCCGCGAATGACCGCTTCCGCGAAACCGGTTTCGATGCCCCCGGGCGCTCCGTAAAACCCCGGCTTCTCGGAAAATCCGAAATCGGCCCGCTATATTCATGGCATAATTGCCCAATTTTGAGCCGTTCACACGCATGACGTCGAGCTTACAGCGCGCCAAACTCACGACGACCTACGACGAAGAGAGCCTGTGCCGGGCCGGACTCAAGGTCGTGGAGACCGAGGCCCAGGCGGTCGCCGCCCTGGCCGGGCGCATCGACGGCCATTTCGCGGCAGCCTGCGACCTCATGCTGGCCTGCAAGGGCCGCATCGTCGTGACCGGAATGGGAAAATCCGGCCATATCGGCGGCAAGATCGCCGCCACCTTGGCGAGCACCGGCACTCCCGCCTTTTTTGTCCACCCCGGCGAAGCCTGCCATGGCGATTTGGGCATGATCACCGCGCACGATGTCGTTCTGGCCTTGTCGAACTCGGGCGAAACCCATGAGATTTTGACCATCCTGCACCTGATCAAACGACTTAACGTTCCGTTGATCGGCATGACCGGCAATCCCCGGTCCACGCTGGCCCGCCAGTCGCAGGTGCATATCGATACCGGCGTAAAGGAAGAAGCGTGCCCGCTCGGCCTTGCGCCCACGTCGAGCACGACCGCGATGCTGGCGATGGGCGATGCCTTGGCCGTAGCGTTATTGGAAGCGCGGGGATTTACTCGGGAGGATTTCGCCTTCGCCCATCCGGGCGGGAGTCTCGGCAGGCGCTTGCTGACCCGCGTGCGGGACGTCATGCACACCGGCCCGGAAATTCCGGCAGTACCGAGAACCGCCTTGGTGCGCGACGCCGTTCTGGAAATGACCGCCAAAAAGCTCGGCATGACGGCCATCGTCGATAGCGGCGATCGAGTGCTCGGCATTTTTACCGACGGCGACCTCCGGCGATTGTTCGAAAAGGCCGGGGATATTCACACCACGCCGATCGAAGAGGTCATGACACGGCATTGCACCAAGATATCCGCCGAGATCCTGGCGGCGGAGTCGGTGCGCATCATGAAGGAAAAGCGGATCAGCGCGCTTTTGGTGGCGGACGAGGACAATCGGCTGATCGGCGCACTCAATATGCACGATTTGCTGAGAGCTGGGGTGGTTTGATGCCCGAGCATGCCCCTCAAGACGTGTTGATCCGTGCGGCCGGCATCCGCCTGGTCATTTTCGATGTGGACGGCGTTTTGACCGACGGCCGGCTTTTCTTCGACCAGCAGGGCCAGGAGTACAAGAGCTTTCATGCCCGCGACGGACATGGCATCAAGCTGCTTCAGGGAACGGGCGTGGCAACCGCGGTGATCTCCGGCCGGCATTCGCAGTCGGTGGCGCTGCGCATGGAAAGCCTGGGCATTCGCCATGTCTACCAGGGATACCAAAACAAACTGGACGCTTTCGAGCACCTTCGCGATAAGCTGGCGCTGGCTCCCGACAACATCGCCCACGTCGGCGACGACCTGTTGGATCTGCCGATCATGCGCCGAGTCGGATTGGCCGTGGCGGTAGCCGACGCCCACTTCAGCATCCACCGGCATGCTCACTGGGTTACGGCCAGCCCCGGCGGAGCGGGCGCCGCGCGGGAAGTGTGCGACCTCATTATGAAAGCCCAGGGCACCTTGCAAGGCGTGATCGAGAACCATTTCTAATGAGCCTTTTCGCTCTGAGATCGCTGGTGACCTATCTGGGACTCGCCACCTTGGCATTGTTGACCTGGTGGCTGGCCGGTATTTTCACGCCGGACGAAGGGCCGGCCGCGCCGCGACAGCACGGCACGATCGATTATTATTCGAAAAACATAAGCCGCACGCTGATGGACGAAAACGGCAAACCCAAGCAATTGCTGTTTGCCGAAAACCTGACCCATTACGTCGACGGAGACCGCACCGAACTGGCGCAACCGGTTCTGACACTCTACGGAACGAACGGGCCGCCATGGGTCATTCACTCCGATACCGCCACCATGCCGGGCGAGGGAGACACCATCTTTTTGAACGGAAACGTCCTGATCCTGCGCGAGCGGGACGAAAACGGCCACACGCTGAAAATCGTCACGCAGAACGCCAGAGTCCGGCCGGACAGCGACTACGCCGAAACCGACGAATTCATACAGGTCCTCAGTCCGCCGGACGAACTGACCGGCAAGGGCGCCCAAGTTCACTTCGGCGATGATCTGAAAGTCACGATACTCTCGAATGTACGAAGAAAACATGAGATCCCCTAAAAGCCGCTACTGCGGCTCGGACCTACCGAGCGGCAGCGAATGCACGACTTATTATCGAATCGCAAACGGTCGCCCCGGGAAGGGGCTGGCCGGCGCTCCCGGCCAGGCCGTTTGCGATTGGAGCACCGGAACGACCCTTCCAATGCGTTTTCGGCAGGCGCTTTCCGGAAGGATCGGCGGCTATGTCTTGAGCCTTTTGGTTTCCTCATCGTTCTTCTTCTCCGCCGAAAACGCCCTCGCTTTGGACAGCGACTCGAAGCAGCCGATTTATATCGAAGCCAATTCGGCGACTTACGATGAAAAGACGGGCCAAACCGTGTACACCGGCGACGTGAAAGCCACTCAGGGCAGCCTGGATGTTCGAGGCGATCAGATGACCGTTTACCAGAAAGGCGGCCAGACCGAGAAAATCGTCGTCATCGGCAATCCCACCCAGCTGAAGCAGACTCCCGAAGGCGGCAAGGAAGACATGCACGGGACCTCGCAGCGTGCCGATTACTTCCCCGACACCGGCATACTGATCCTCTACGACAAGGCATTGGTCTGGCAGGGACAAAGCTCGACCGCCAGCGACATTATCGAGTACGACACCAAGAACGGCTTGTTCAAGGCCGGCAGCCCTTCCACCGGCAGCAAACGCGTTTATGTAAAAATGCCGCCGAAAGAGAAATCCGAGTAACCCATGGCGATTCTGGCCGCTACCGATCTGCTCAAGCGCTATAACAAGCGCAACGTCGTTAACGGCGTCTCGCTGCAAATCCGCAGCGGAGAGGTCGTGGGCTTGCTTGGCCCCAACGGCGCCGGAAAAACCACCAGTTTTTACATGATCGTGGGCGTAATACGCCCGGATGGCGGTACAATCCGCCTGGACGACCGCAACATTACCCATCTGCCCATGCACGCCAGGGCACAGCTCGGCGTGGGCTATCTGCCGCAGGAACCTTCGATCTTCCGGAAGCTGACCGTGGCCGACAATTTGCGGGCCGTTTTGGAATTGCGCAGAGGATTGACCAACGGACAGCGGGAACTGGCGATCGAGGAGCTTCTGGAGGAATTCAGCATCAGCCACCTGCGCAACCAGCCCGCGCTCGGTCTCTCGGGCGGAGAGCGGCGACGAGTGGAAATCGCGCGGGCATTGGCCTGCGAACCGCAGTTCATGCTTTTGGACGAGCCGTTCGCCGGCGTCGATCCGATCTCGATCATCGATATCCAGAAGATCATCGAGCACTTGAGAGACCGCGGCATCGGCATCCTGATTACCGAGCACAACGTGCGCGAGACGCTCGGAATATGCAACCGCGCCTACATCCTCAGCGGGGGCGTCGTGATCGCCGAAGGCGCGGCGCAAGACATCGTGCAAAACAAGGAAGTGCGCCAGGTTTACCTGGGCGAACATTTTTCCCTTTAGACGGTCCCTTTCATGGTTGATACCTGTGCACTAGAATGACTCCGATTTTCACCCCCACGCCGCCCCTAGGCATGTCTGGATGTAACGCTTCATGAAGCAAACTCTGCAACTCCGGTTGGGTCAGCAGTTGACCATGACCCCCCAACTGCAACAGGCCATCAAGCTGCTGCAGCTGTCGAGCCTGGATTTACAGCAGGAAATACAAGAGGCGCTGGACTCGAACATGATGCTCGAAGTAGCGGAGGACGAGGGCGGCCACGGGGAATTTCACGACTCGGCGGAGACGACGGCGCCTTCCAGCGAGCCGGAATTCAAGGAATTGCCCAATCTCGACGCTCAAACCGATATTCCCCAGGAATTGCCGGTCGACACCTCGTGGGACGAAGTCTACGACAGTTTTCAGAGCTACTCGGCCCCGCCGTCGGATTCGGACAACGACGACTTCATTTTCCAACGGGCTCCCGCCCAGTCCTTGCAGGACTACTTGCACTGGCAGATGGAACTGACGCCGTTCAGCGAGCAGGATTACGCCATCGCCACGGCGATTATCGACGCCATCGACGATGACGGTTATCTGACGGTCAGCGTGGAAGACATTCATCAGGGTCTCGTTGCCCAGATCAATGGATTGGAATTCGAGGAAGTGACGGCCGTTCTGCACCGGATTCAGAACTTCGATCCACCCGGCGTGGCTGCGCCGGATCTCGCGGGTTGCCTCGCGATCCAGCTGAACCAATTGCCCGACGACACCGCTTGGAAAAAGGAAGCGCTCGCCCTGGTGACCCGGCACTTGGAACTCCTGGCCAAGAAAGATCTGGCCAGGCTCAGACGCGCCCTGGAGCTGTCCGAGGAGGATCTGAACCGGGTGGTGGCCCTGATCCGCACGCTGGAGCCCAAGCCCGGACGCAAGATTTCCTCCGCGGAATCTCAATACGTGATTCCCGATGTCTTTGTCGTCAAGCAGGGAAACGACTGGGTCGTCGCCCTCAATCCGGAAATTTCGCCCAAGCTGCGCGTCAATCCGTTTTATTCCGGTATGATCAAGCGCGCCGACAATAGCGCCGACAACGTCGCCATGAAGAACCACCTGCAAGAGGCGCGCTGGTTCATCAAGAGCCTGCAAAGCCGTAACGAAACCTTGCTGAAAGTGGCCCGCTGCATCGTCGAACGGCAGAAAGATTTCTTGGAATACGGCGAGACGGCGATGAAACCCCTCGTTTTGAGAGACATCGCGGAAGAAGTCGGCATGCACGAATCCACCATTTCCAGGGTGACGACGCAGAAATATATCCACACGCCGAACGGCGTCTTCGAATTCAAGTATTTCTTCTCCAGCCATGTCTCGACGAATGCCGGGGGAGAATGCTCGGCAACCGCCATCAAGGCTTATTTGAAGGAAATCATCGAGGGCGAAGATCCGCTGAAACCTTTGAGCGATCACACGATCGCCGCCATGCTGAAGGGACGGGGCATCAATGTCGCGCGCCGCACCATCGCCAAGTATCGGGAAGCCATGGCCATTCCGCCGTCCAACGAGAGAAAACGCGTTTTTTAATAACAATCATCCAAAAAACCAGGGAGATCATCATGCAAATCAGCATTACCGGCCACCACGTCGAGGTTACCGAAGCCTTGAGAAATTACGTCATGGAAAAAATGCAGCGCCTCGAGCGGCATTTCGACAAAATCATGAACGTGCACGTGGTGCTCGAAGTGGAGAAGCTGATGCAAAAAGCGGAGGCGACGGTGCAGATCAACGGCGCCAATCTGTTCGCCCAGGCGGAAAGCGAGGATTTGTACGCCGCCATAGACGGCATGGTCGACAAGCTCGACCGGCAAGTCGTCAAACACAAGGAAAAAATCCAGGAGCACTAATCGCCCGCCGCGCCGAACGATCATGTTTTGGTTCGTGCGCGCGTAAACGAAGCGCCGCCATCGGGAATGCATGAACGCCGCCATGAAGCTCGTTATCGTCAGCGGTTTATCCGGTTCGGGAAAGAGTATCGCGCTGGAAACTCTGGAAGATGCGGGTTATTACTGCATCGACAACCTGCCGGTCTCGCTTTTCGAGCCCTTCATACGGCAAGCGGTCATCAGCAATCCGGCGGCGTTCAGAAAAACCGCGATCAGCATCGATGCCCGCAATCAAAGCGCCAGCCTGGATCAGTTTCCCGTGACCCTGGAACTGGCCGACAAGTTTGGGATAGAGTGCCAGATTCTCTTTCTACAGGCAGAAACGGACACTCTGCTCAAGCGTTTCAGCGAAACCCGGCGCAAACATCCCTTGACGGATGCGGCTCATCCGCTCAGCGAAGCGATCGAATTGGAGCGCAAGCTGCTGGAACCGGTGGCGAGCCGCGCCCATCTCCTCATCGACACGACCTATACCAACATACACCAGTTGCGCGAATTGATCCGGGGGCGCGTCGGCGCGAAACAGGACCACCTAATGTCCCTGTATTTCCTGTCCTTCGGTTATAAAAACGGCATTCCGCTCGATGCGGACTTCGTTTTCGACGCGCGCTGCCTGCCCAACCCGCACTGGGAACCCAGCCTCCGCAGCAAGACCGGCAAAGACACGGAAGTCATCGACTTTCTCGCCGACATTACCGAGGTGCAAAGCTACCAGGACGATGTCGCCGCCTTATTGCAGCGCTGGATACCCCGGTTCGCGGCCGAGGACCGCAGCTATCTGACCGCCGCCATCGGATGCACCGGCGGACAGCATCGTTCGGTGTACCTGGTGGAAACCCTGGCGGAGCGCTTCCGTTCGAGCGCCTACCACATTCTCGTCCGGCACAGGGACTTGAACTAATCGTAACGCCGGACAGCACGCGTATCGGCCACGGCGCTTTCTCGGGCGGTAGCCGGTTATAATTCCCACGATCGAACGGTGCGGAATCATGCCTCCAATTTCAAAAAGACTGCCGATCATTTTTATTTGTTTCCTGCTGACGGCTTTCCTTCCGGCCTACGCCGCCAAGAAAACGCCGCCGGCGCCGAAATCCGAGCCCAAGGCGGCCGCGGAACCGAAGCTGGACAAGCTGTCCGTCGCTTATCTTGCCCAAGACGGGGAAACCCAGCTTGTCCTTCCTTTTTTCGAGCCGGCGGTAAGCGACCGGGGAGTACAGGGCGCCCGCCTCGGCATTCAGGACGACAACACGACCGGCCGCTTCACCCGCCAGAATTTCAGCCTGCGTGAGAGCATCGTGGCGACGGACGGCGATGTCGTCGCGGCGTACAAAGCGCTGCTTGCGGAGGGCCACAGGCACATCCTCGTCAACCTGAAAGCCGCCCGAATCCTCGAACTGGCAGCCTTGCCCGAATCGAGGGACGTTTTGCTGTACGACATCGCCAGCCGGGACGACGGACTCCGCGGCGAAGCCTGCCGGCCCAATGTTCTCCACCTTTTGCCCAGCCGGGCCATGCGCGCCGACGCCTTGGGGCAATACCTGGCGAAAAAGCGCTGGAACAAGTGGTTCCTGGTGGTCGGCCCCGGCGATGGCGACAAGCTTTACGCCGAAGCGGTGAAACGCGCCGCCAAGCGTTTCGGAGCCAAGATCGTTGCCGAAAAAGCCTGGCAACACAGCTTCGACGAGCGTCGCACGCCGGAATCCGAAGTCCCGGTTTTCACCCAGGGCGTCGAATACGACATCCTGATCGTCGCCGACGAATCGGGTCTGTTCGGCGATTACCTTCCTTATCGCACTTGGCTGCCGCGCCCCGTCGCCGGCACCCAGGGACTGGTCGCGGCCTCTTGGCATCGGACTCACGAAGCCTGGGGCGCGCTGCAATTGCAAAACCGTTTCCGAGAGCGGGCGGGCCGCTGGATGACCGAGGAGGATTACGGCGCCTGGCTGGCGGTGCGGGCGATCGGCGAATCCGCCGCGCGCGCCAAATCGGTCGATTTCGACAAGGTAAAGGACTTCATGCTCGGCGATAATTTTGCCCTGGCCGGGTTCAAGGGCGTGCCCTTGTCGTTCCGGCGCTGGAACGGACAATTGCGGCAGCCGGTACTGATCGCTGCCGAAAGGTCGCTGGTGGCCGTCGCTCCGGTGGAAGGCTTTCTCCATCCCAAGAACGAACTGGATACCCTGGGTTACGATGAACCCGAGTCGAAGTGCCGCTTCTAAAGCCTGCGGCGCATTCGAGATCATTATGGCTGTCGAATGAAAGGATTGATCCAATGAAGAAACGATTGACCCTGGCCCTTTTGCTGGGCGGGATGGCCGCGAGTTCCGCTTTCGGCGAAACGCTCTTTGTCACCCTGGAAAAGGACAATGCCTTGGCCGTGGTCGATGCCGCGCAGGGAAAACTCACGAAAACCGTCAAGATCGGAAAACGGCCGCGCGGTATCGTGCTGAGCCAGGATCGAAAGCAGCTTTACGTCGCGGCCAGCGACGACGACACCATTCAAGTCATCGACGCGGACAGCTTGAAAGTGGTCGGAAAACTGCCTTCCGGAGAAGATCCGGAAACCTTCGCCATGGATCCCGAAGGCCGTTTCCTGTACGTCTCCAACGAAGACGACAACCAGGTGACCGTGATCGACATCGCCGCCAAAAAGGCCGTCAAAACCGTTCCGGTCGGGGTGGAACCGGAAGGCATCGCGGTCAGCCCCGACGGCAAATGGGTGGTCAGCACCAGCGAAACCACCAATATGGCCCACTGGATCGACCGCCGAAGTCTCGACATCGTGGACAACACCCTGGTCGACCCGCGCCCCCGCGCCTGCGCCTTCACCGGCGACGGCCGGCAGCTCTGGGTGACTTCGGAAATCGCCGGCGCCCTGACTGTCTTCGATGTCGACACCAGGCAGCCGGTCAAAAAGATCGGCTTCAAGATTCCCGGCGTCACCCAGGAAAAAATCCAGCCGGTCGGCATTCGCATCGACAAGGATCGGCGTTACGGCTACGTGGCCCTGGGGCCGGCGAACCGGGTCGCCGTGATCGACGCGCAAAAGCTGGAAGTCGTCGATTACCTCCTGGTCGGCCAACGGGTCTGGAACCTCGAATTTTCGCCGGACCAATCCCGGCTCTATAGCGCCAACGGCGTGAGCAACGACATATCGATCATCGACCTCGAAAAGCACAAGGTGCTGAAGTCCGTCGCCGTCGGCCATTATCCCTGGGGACTCGTCGCCAAACCTTGAACATGAGCTTTAATCCCACGCCTGCCCTGACCGTTGCGGGACTTTCCTATGCCTACGGCAAAAAGAAAGCGCTCGACCGCGTGAGCTTTACCGTCGCGCCCGGCGAGTGCGCCATCTTGCTGGGTCCGAACGGCGCCGGCAAAACCACCCTGTTTTCCCTCATTACCCGGCTGTACGACAGCCGCGAAGGCCAAGTCCTCATCGCGGGGCACGATGTCCGGAAGGAATCCAGCCGCGCCCTCGCGCAGTTGGGCGTCGTTTTCCAGCAGCCGACGTTGGATCTCGATCTAACCGTGCTGCAAAACCTTCATTACCATGCCTCGCTGCACGGCCTGAGCCGCCGACGGGCCGACTTGCGCATCCGGGAGGAACTGGAGCGGCAAGGCATGTTTGAGCGGAGGAAAGAAAAGGTCCGTCAGCTCAACGGCGGCCATCGGCGCAGGGTCGAAATCGCGCGGGCCTTGCTGCACAGCCCCCGCCTGCTGCTGTTGGACGAGCCGACGGTCGGCCTGGACGTTCCGAGCCGGAAGGCGATCGTCGACTACGTGCATCGACTGTGCGCGGTCAGCGGCATCGCCGTACTCTGGGCCACTCATCTCATCGACGAGATCGATGAAAACGATCGCCTGGTCGTCCTGCACAAGGGAATCGTTCGCGCGGTGGGCTCGATACCGGACGTATTGAAAATCTCCGGCGCCGAGGCGGTGGGCGATGCCTTCCACAGACTGACGCGGGAGGCCGCATGAGGCTCATGCATTATCTCCGGGCCTTGCGCGGCATCATGGCCCGGGAACTGCTCCGCTTCGTGCATCAGCGCGAACGCTTCGTCTCGGCACTGATCCGCCCCCTAGTCTGGCTGTTCATCTTCGCCGCCGGTTTCCGCTCCACGCTGGGCGTCGCGATCATTCCGCCCTACGAGACCTATATCCTCTACGAGGTCTACATTACGCCGGGCCTTCTCGGGATGATTCTGCTGTTCAACGGCATGCAAAGTTCTCTATCCATGGTTTACGACCGGGAGATGGGCAGCATGAGAACGCTCCTGGTCAGCCCCCTGCCCCGCTGGTATCTGCTGATCGGAAAACTCCTGGCCGGCGTTCTGGTCGCGGTCTTGCAGGCTTACGCGTTTCTGCTGATCGCCTGGTTCTACGACGTTCAGGCGCCGCACGAAGGCTATCTGACCGTGTTGCCGGCGCTGATCCTGTCGGGTTTGATGCTGGGCGCGCTCGGCCTCTTGCTGTCGTCCTTCGTCAAGCAACTGGAGAATTTCGCCGGCGTCATGAATTTTGTGATCTTCCCGATGTTCTTTCTGTCCACCGCCCTTTATCCGCTGTGGAAGATCCAGGAATCGAGCGAGCTTCTTCACACGCTCGCCTCGTACAATCCCTTTTCCCAAGCCGTGGAACTGATCCGGTTCGCGCTCTACGGGCAGTTCAATCTTTACGCCTGCATTTATACGTCGGCGGCGCTGATTGTTTTCCTGATCGTCGCCATCATCGGATACAATCCTTCGCGAGGAATGATGCAACGCAAGGGTGGACCAGCCGCATGATCAAAACGAAAACGCTATTGGTAACCGGAGGGGCCGGATTCATCGGGGGAAATTTCGTGCTTCGGCAGATGCGCCGGGAGAATCTTCAGATCGTCAATCTGGATGCCCTGACCTATGCGGGCAATCTGGATACGCTGGAAAGCGTCAAGGACAACCCTGCCCATGTCTTCGTCCTGGGCTCCATCGGCGACCGCAGCCTGGTCGATTATCTCCTGGAACGCTACCGGCCGGACGCCATCGTCAATTTCGCCGCGGAAAGCCATGTGGACCGGTCGATAGACTCGCCGGAACCCTTTATTCAGACCAATATACTCGGCACATTCCAGTTGCTGGAAGCGGCGCGACGCTACTGGCGATCGCTTCCCGCCAAGGCGCATAAAACCTTTCGCTTCCTCCATGTTTCCACCGACGAGGTCTACGGAACGCTAGGCTCCAAGGGACTCTTCACCGAGGAAAACCCGTACCGGCCGAACTCCCCCTACTCCGCCTCCAAAGCCTCTTCGGACCATCTGGTCAGAGCCTATTTCCACACCTACGGCATGCCGACGCTGACCACCAACTGCTCCAACAATTACGGACCGTACCAATTCCCGGAAAAGCTGATTCCGCTGATGATCCACAACGCCATGAACGGCAAGCCGCTGCCGGTTTACGGAACCGGCGCCAACGTGCGCGACTGGCTTTACGTCGAGGATCACTGCCGGGCCATCGAGCGAGTCCTTGAGGAGGGCAAACCGGGCGAGGTCTACAACATCGGCGGCAACAACGAAAAGACCAACCTGGAGGTGGTCGAGGCGATCTGCGGCCTGCTCGACGAATTATTGTCGAATTCCCAATACCGCCCGCACCGCGAACTCATCGCTTTCGTCGCCGATCGTCCCGGCCACGATCTCCGCTACGCGATCGATGCCGGCAAGATACGCCGGGACCTCGGCTGGGAACCGGCCGAAACCTTCGAGACCGGGCTCCGCAAAACCGTGGCGTGGTATCTCGAAAATCAGAATTGGTGCCAGCGCGTCATGGACGGCAGTTACCGGGGAGAACGGCTCGGAATCGAAAACGCCTGAGCAAAGCCGGTGCGCCGGCGGCGACGAATAACACGCAAAAGGGGGAAACCGTTGAAGTCCGATCGTTTGAAGGGAATTATCCTGGCCGGAGGGTCGGGCACCCGCCTCCATCCGCTGACCCATGTGGTCAGCAAGCAATTGCTGCCGGTCTACGACAAGCCGATGATCTACTATCCGCTGTCCGTGCAGATGCTGGCGGGCATCCGGGACATCCTGATCATCACCACGCCCCAGGATGCGCCCTTGTTCCAGGGCTTGCTGGGCGACGGCGGGCAATGGGGCATGTCGATCAGCTACGCGGTGCAGCCGAAACCCGAAGGACTGGCCCAGGCCTTCATCATCGGACGGGAGTTCATCGGCTCGGACCGCTGCTGTCTGATCCTGGGCGACAACATCTTCTACGGCCATGGCTTGCAAACCTACCTGGAAAAGGCGGCCGTCCGCGAAACCGGCGCGACGGTGTTCGGTTATTGGGTCAAGGACCCTGAACGCTACGGCGTCGCGGAGTTCGACGAAAACGGCCGGGTCATCGATCTGGTGGAAAAACCCAAGCATCCGAAATCCAACTACGCCATCACCGGTCTTTACTTTTACGACAACCGGGTGGCGGACATGGCCGCCGACCTGAAGCCTTCGGCCCGAGGGGAACTCGAAATCACCGACATCAACAACCTGTATTTGGCGCAGGGCGGGCTTCAGGTCGAAAAACTCGGCCGCGGCGTCGCCTGGCTGGATACCGGAACCCACGACTCGCTGCTGCAGGCCTCCAATTTCATTCAAACCATCGAGGAGCGTCAGGGCCTCAAAATCTGTTGCCCCGAGGAAATCGCCTGGAGCCAGGGCTGGATTACCGCCGGAGACCTGGAAAAACACGCCATGAAACTGAACAAGAGCGGTTATGGCGAATACCTGATCCGGCTTTTACAGTTGGGACACCCCGCATGAATATCGAATCCACGCCATTACCGGGCGTGCTGCTGATCAAGCCCGACGTTTTCGGCGACGCCCGCGGCTTCTTTCTGGAAGCCTGGAACCTTCGGCGCTATCGGGAGGCCGGTTTGGACCGGGATTTCGTCCAGGACAACGTATCGCTGTCCCGCAAAGGCATTTTGCGCGGCCTGCACTTTCAGAACCCCAATCCGCAGGGCAAGCTCGTGCAGGTATTACAGGGCGAGGTGTTCGACGTGGCGGTAGACATCCGCGCGGGCTCGCCGACCTTCGGCCGGTGGTTCGGAGCGCTCCTTTCGGAAGAAAATCACCACCAGCTTTATGTGCCGGAAGGCTTCGCCCACGGATTCTGCGTGCTGAGCGACACGGCGCTTTTTTCGTACAAATGTACCGATTTCTATAATCCGCATGCGGAATACAGCCTGCGCTGGGACGATCCAGACCTAGGCATCGTCTGGCCGATCGACCATCCGGTTTTGTCGGCGAAGGATCAGGCCGCCCGTTACTTGAAGGATTTTCCCCGCGATACGCTTCCTGCCTTTCACGCATGAAAATTCTCCTGATCGGACGCGACGGACAAGTGGCGTGGGAACTACGCCGCAGCTTGGCCTGTCTGGGCGAAACGATAGCGCTGGACCGCCGGTCGACGCCGGTCCTCGATTTGGCCGATCCCGACTCCATCCGCGCCTCGATCCGGCAAATCCGGCCCGGCCTGATCGTCAATGCGGCCGCCTACACGGCCGTCGACAGGGCGGAACAGGAAAACGATCTCGCTTTCCGAATCAATGCCGAGGCGCCCGGCATCCTGGCGGAAGAGGCGTTGGCCATAGGCGCCGGCCTGATTCATTACTCCACCGACTACGTTTTCCCCGGCGACGGCGAAATGCCCTATCGCGAGGATGATCCGGTCGGCCCGCAAAACGCCTACGGCCGGAGCAAACTGGCCGGCGAGGAAGCCATCCGCCAGGTCGGCGCGCCTCACTTCATTCTCCGCACCGCCTGGGTCTACGGACGGCGCGGCCAGAACTTCTTGCTTACGATGTTAAGGTTCATGAAAGAGCGCGAACTCGTCCGCATCGTGGACGACCAGCACGGCGCGCCGACCTGGAGCCGGATCATCGCCGAGTCCACCGCGTTGATGATTGCCCGATCCAGTGCGAACGAACGGTTCGAGCCGGGCGACCGGCAAGGAGTTTATCATCTGAGCTGCGGCGGCCGAACCAGTTGGTACGGCTTCGCCGCCCGAATCCGCGACCATGCGCTGGAAAAAGGATTGCTGGCGGAACCCGCCGCCCGGCTGGAACCGATACCGAGCGCGAATTACCCCACTCCGGCGCGGCGTCCGAAATATTCGGTGCTTTCCAACGAGAAACTTTTCAATCGGTTCCGTTTGACTTTGCCTAATTGGGACCAGGCTCTCCGCTTCTGCCTGGATGAATTCGGGTACTGAACGAAGGACTGAATTGTCTATCGGCGGCGTTGGCAAACATACCTGGGCCGTTTTTCACGCCCGATTTACCGCGGTTCCGCCAAGCTCGAATCCGGTCCAATGACGTCGAAGCCAAATTGAACAGACTTTTACGCCGTTGTTTACCGTACGATAGGAAATCGTCCGATAAACGAATGGCTATCACACGTGCGAATAAATTCGCACCTACAATTTGGTAATCCCTGTGCCTTATGACGATTTACGCAAAGGCCGCCGCAGTGAGAAACACCGGGCTTACTTCATAACTACGGTATTGGCCGAACGGGAACGGCGTTATTTTGCCGATCTGTATTGTGCTCGGTACGTGGTGAATGAAATGCGCGCTCTGCATGATGACGGATGGGTCAACTCCCTCGCCTGGGTTGTCATGCCGGACCATGTGCATTGGCTGCTCCAATTGGAAAGCCGTGTAGATTTATCGTCGGCGGTCAAGCGGTTCAAGGCGCGTTCAGCGCGCCGGATTAACAAATATCTCAACCGCTGTGAACCACTATGGCAGAAGGCATTTTACGACCATGCCATACGTGAAGACGAAAATATACGTGGCATTGCGCGGTATATCATAGCCAACCCGTTGCGCGCCGAATTGGTGGAAAAAATCGGCGACTACCCCCATTGGGATGCAATGTGGCTGTAGGTGCGAATTTATTCGCACTGAATGGGATTGAAAAACAGCTGGAGAAGTCCAGACGCGCGCCGCACCAAGTGACGGAAAAACGATCTTTTCGACAACCCGCAAGCTAACCGAACTTCATGACAGAAGCGCTAGCCCCACGTTTCATTCATCTCCGCGTCCATACCGAATACTCCCTGGTCGACGGCCTGGTCGACGTGAAAGCGCTGGTCAAGCGCACCGCAGCCTTGGGCATGCCGGCGGTGGCGGTGACCGACCAGTCCAACCTGTTCGCCCTGGTCAAATTCTACAAGGCCGCCCAGGGCGAAGGCGTGAAACCCATCGCCGGAGCCGACGTCCAGCTTTACAACGAAGCGGACCCGGCATCGCCGCACGCCTTGACGCTATACGTGCAGAACGTCATTGGCTACCGCACGCTCACCGAATTGATTTCCCGCAGTTACCGGGAAAATCAACATCAAGGCGTGCCCTTGCTGATGCCGGAATGGCTGGAGGAAAAAAACGACGGATTGCTGGCGCTGTCCGGCGGCCGCCGCGGCGACATCGGCCAAGCCTTGCTGATGGGCAACACCGGCGAAGCTAAGCGCCTGCTCGAACATTGGCTCAAGGTTTTCGACCGGCGCTTTTATCTTGAACTGCAACGCACCGGGCGTCCGAACGAAGAGGAATACATCGAGGGCGCCGTGAACCTCGCGATCGAGTTCGATGCGCCGGTGGTCGCCACCAACGACGTGCGTTTCATCAGCCCTTCGGAATTCGAGGCTCACGAAGCACGGGTCTGCATCCATCAGGGCCGGGTGCTGGACGATCCGCGCCGCCCGAGGGACTACACCGAGCAGCAATACCTCCGGAGCCCCGAGGAAATGGCGCAATTGTTCGCCGATCTTCCCGAAGCCCTGGCAAACTCGGTCGAGATCGCCAAGCGCTGCAATCTCGAACTCACCCTGGGCAAGAACTTTCTGCCGCAATTCCCCGTGCCCGAGGGCATGAGCACCGCGGAGTTCTTCGCCGAGGAATCGCGCAAGGGCTTGAAGGAACGCCTAGCCATCCGTCCGCCCACGGGAAGCGGAACCTTGGAGGAACGGCGCAAGCGCTACGAGGAACGGCTCGAGCTGGAAATCTCGGTCATTAACCAGATGGATTTCCCCGGCTACTTCCTGATCGTGGCGGATTTCATCCAGTGGGCCAAGAACAACGGCATTCCGGTGGGGCCGGGACGCGGCTCCGGCGCGGGCTCGCTGGTGGCCTACGCCCTCAAGATCACCGACCTCGACCCGATCGAATTCGAGCTGCTGTTCGAGCGCTTCCTGAACCCCGAGCGCGTGTCCATGCCCGACTTCGACGTGGACTTCTGCATGGAGCGCCGCGACGAGGTGATCGATTACGTGGCGCGGAAATACGGGCGCGACCGGGTGTCCCAGATCATCACTTACGGCAGCATGGCGGCCAAGGCCGTGGTACGCGACGTGGGCCGGGTGCTGGGCCATTCCTACGGCTTCGTGGACAAGATCGCCAAGCTGATTCCGTTCGAGCTGGGCATTACCCTGGAAAAGGCCCTCGCCGACAGCGAAGACCTCGGAAAGCTGTACGAGAGCGACGAAGAGGTGCGGACGCTCATCGATCTCGCCAAGTCGCTCGAAGGCATTACGCGGAACGCCGGCAAGCACGCCGGCGGCGTCGTCATCGCACCGTCCCAGCTGATCGATTTTTCCCCGCTGTACTGCGAACCGGGCGGCGAAAACCTGGTGACCCAGTTCGACAAGGACGACGTGGAAGCGGTCGGCCTCGTCAAGTTCGACTTCCTGGGGCTGCGCACCCTTACCATCATCGATTGGGCGCTGGAAACCATCAACGGGCAGCGGGCGGAAAAAGGCGAGCCTACCGTGGACATCGCCCGGATTCCCCTGGACGATCCCGACACCTACAAGCTGCTGAAAAACTGCCAGACCACCGCCGTGTTCCAGCTCGAATCGCGCGGCATGAAGGACCTGATCCGGCGCCTTCAGCCGGACTGCTTCGAAGACATCATCGCCCTGGTGGCGCTGTTCCGTCCGGGCCCGCTGCAATCGGGCATGGTGGACGACTACATCAACGTCAAGCACGGCCGCACCAAGGCGGAGTATCCGCATCCCGTCCTGGAGCCCATCCTCAAGCCCACCAACGGCGTCATCGTCTACCAGGAACAGGTGATGCAAATCGCCCGCGACATGGCCGGCTACACGCTGGGCGGCGCCGATCTCCTGCGCCGCGCCATGGGCAAGAAGAAACCCGAGGAAATGGCCAAGCAGCGGGAAATCTTCGTCACCGGCTCCGTCGGGCTCGGGGTCGACGAGAGCATCGCCGGCTACATCTTCGACCTCATGGAAAAGTTCGCCGGCTACGGCTTCAACAAGTCGCACTCGGCGGCCTATGCCCTGGTGTCCTACCAGACCGCGTGGCTCAAGGCCCACTTCCCGGCCGACTTCATGGCGGCGGTGCTGTCCTCCGACATGGACAACACCGACAAGGTCGTCGTCCTGATCGAAGAATGCCGGGAAATGAAACTGGCGGTCCAGCCGCCCGATATCAACCGCTCCGAATACCGCTTCGCGGTGCTCGACGACCGCACGATCCTGTACGGCCTCGGCGCGATCAAGGGCGTCGGCGAAACCGCGATCCGCGACATCCTGGACGAACGCAAACGCGGTGGCCCGTTCGCCGATTTGTACGATTTCTGCCGCCGGGTCGACCTGCGCAAGGCCAACCGCCGCGTGATCGAGGCCCTGATCCGCTCCGGCACCCTGGATTCCATCGATCCGAACCGCGCCCGCCACATGGCGGAGTTGCCCGACGCGCTCAAGGCCGCCGAACAGCACGGCGCCATGGCCGAAACCGGGCAGGACGACCTGTTCGGGCTCGGCGGCCCGGCGGCCGAGGAGGAGACGCCGCGCGCGGCGGCCGTCGTCGAGCCGTGGCCCGAAGACGAACGGCTGGCTCACGAGAAAACGACGCTCGGGCTTTATCTCACCGGCCACCCGATAGGGCCTTACGAGGCCGAAATCCAGCACTTCGTCACCGGCCGCCTGGGTAAGCTGTCGCTCGACAACGAGCGGGGACCGGCGGGGCGGCGGGAGATGCGCGCGGTGGTCGCGGGGCTCGTCGTGGAACTTCGCGCGCGGCAGAACAAGAACGGCAAGCGCATGGCCTTCGCCACCCTCGACGACCGGACGGGAAGGCTGGAAGTGGCGGTATTTTCGGAGGTTCTGGAGAAATACCGCGACCATGTGGCAAAGGACACGCTGCTCGTCGTGGAGGGCAACCTGGGTTTCGACGACTATGCCGGCCAGCTCCGCCTGACGGCGGAAAATCTGTACACCATGGCAGAGGCGCGCGCTCACTTTGCCAAGCACCTTTTCATCCAATGGCCGCCGTCCGGCTCCCCGGCGGGAGCGCAATGGGTCAACGAACTCGGCGACCTGCTCGCACCGTTCCGAGGCGGCGCCTGTCCCATTTACATCGAATACCGGGGAAAGGCCGCGCAGACGACGATCCTGCTCGGGGAAGCCTGGCGCGTCCATCCCGGCGACGAACTGCTCGCGCGCCTGCAAAAGCGTGTCGGATCGGATAAGGTCAAGCTGCATTATCACTGAGAAAGCGAGCCTGCGCTGAAGCCGGCGGCGGAACCAATTAAGCCCATCGGGTTCGAAGCAGTATCCGCCGGCTGTCCCGCGGTTCCTTTGGGAGAATCACATGAATAAGAATTCGCGAAATTCCTTGTTCGATTCCCTGGGTAAAGGTGTTCAGGCGTTCTGGAAAACGCTCGCCGACAACCTGCGAAATACGAGTTTCGGCGGAAAACCCGACGTCGAAATCAATCCGCGCGCCGGCGACGAAACCGGCGAGCAGCTTCAACGGCGACGGCGCGTCAATCTATGGCTGTATTTCCTTCTGATCATAGCCACCTTGTATTTCTGGCAGGGTTACCGGGAAGTACGCCAGGACGAAATCCCTTACAGCGAATTTCTGAAATACGTCCAGGAGCAGCAGGTCGAGGATGTCGTAGTGATGGACCAGGTGATTACCGGATACCTGAAACCCGAGGCTCCCGGCGAGGAACGGCGGCGCTTCATCACCGTGCCGCTGTGGAACCAGGACTTGGCGCAAACCCTGGAACAGAAAGGCGTCGACTATACCGTTCGCTACACCAATAACTGGCTGGGCAACTTCATCTTCAACTGGCTGCTGCCCATCGGCATCCTGTTCGCGCTCTGGACCTGGATGGCGCGCCGCATGACCGGCGGGCGCGGCCTTTTGAGCTTCGGCCGCAGCCGCGTCCGCATTCATGCCGAATCGTCGGTCAAGGTCACGTTTCAGGATGTGGCCGGCGCGGAGGAGGCCAAGCAGGAACTCAAGGAAACCATCGAGTTCCTCCGCAATCCCGCCCGCATCCAGCGGCTGGGCGGACGCATGCCGAAGGGCGTCCTGCTGGTCGGCGCCCCCGGCACCGGCAAGACCTTGCTGGCGCGGGCGGTGGCCGGCGAGGCGGGCGTGCCGTTCTTCAACATCAGCGGTTCCGAGTTCATCGAGATGTTCGTCGGGGTGGGCGCGGCGCGGGTACGCGACCTGTTCGAACAGGCCCGGCAAAAAGCGCCGTGCATGATCTTTATCGACGAACTGGACGCCATCGGTCGGGCGCGCGGCGGCCCGGTGGTCATGGGCGGTCATGACGAACGCGAACAGACTCTGAACCAACTGCTCACCGAAATGGACGGCTTCGATCCCTCGATCGGGGTAGTGGTCATGGCGGCCACCAACCGCCCGGAAATCCTGGACAGAGCCTTGCTGCGCGCGGGACGTTTCGACCGGCAGATCGTGGTCGACAAGCCCAGCCTGGACGACCGCGTGGCCATTCTCCAGCTCCACACCCGCAACATCCGGCTGGGCACGGACGTGAATCTTCGCGTCGTGGCCCAGCGCACGCCGGGACTGGTGGGCGCCGACCTCGCCAATATCTGTAACGAGGCCGCCATCATCGCCGTGCGCGAAAACCGGGAAGCGGTCGGCATGAGGCACTTCGAAGCCGCCATAGACCGAATTATCGCCGGTCCTGAGAAAAAGAGCCGCACGCTCAGCGAGCCAGAGAAGCGCCGGGTGGCCTATCACGAGTCCGGCCATGCGCTATTGGCCGAGATCGTTCCGACCGGAGAGCCGGTACACAAGGTCTCCATCATTCCCCGCGGCGCCGCCGCTCTGGGCTTTACCCTGCAACTGCCGGTCGAGGAAAAATTCCTCGCCACCGAGGACGAACTCCGCGACAAGATCGCCATACTGCTCGGAGGACGCGCCGCCGAAGAATTGATCTTCGGCAACCTGTCCAGCGGCACCCACAACGACCTGGAGAAAGCCAGCGAAATCGCAAGGGCCATGGTCTGCCAACTGGGCATGAGCAAGAAACTCGGCCCCCTCACCTACGGAAAAAGACAGCAGCTTGCCTATCTCAATATCGAAGGGACCGAGGAGCGGAACTTCAGCGAAGAGACCGCGCAACTGATCGACTCGGAAGTCAGGGAACTGATCGAGGACGGACAGCGCCGCGCGAGGGAAATCCTCACGGAGCGGCGCGCGACCCTGGATGAAATTGCCAGGATATTGCAGGAGCGGGAAGTGGTCAGCGGCGACGAAATCAAAGAAGTGATCCACAGGATGGAAACGCGCCCGGCCTGATGCCCGTCCCCTTCGGGAAACCGCGCATTGCAAATGGCCTTATGTGGGAGCGGGCTAAAGCCCCCTCCCACAAGCCGTAAAACCAATCCGACGACAGCCGCTCTAAGCTTTCCGAACCATACCGTACCGCCTCGGAGACAACCGCGGGAGCAAACCGCCTCTCCCGCGGCAAGTGTACGTTTTTGTTAGATACGTATGTTCACGGAATTCAACAATTTTTTGCGACAGATTCGCACGCTCGCCATCTAACTAAAGGAAGCGTTTTACATGCCCCATGTTGACCGCGGAGCCAATGAAGACGCCGGTGCGCGCCGGGGCTCATATCCCCGGAAGGCCGGTTCGACTCCGGCACGCCTCTCTGCGTTGACCGACAAGGGGCAATCGCTTGCTCATCGGTTGCCATCCGGCGGCGGCTCACATATTCACATAGTTCGGTCCCCCGCCTCCTTCCGGAGGCACCCAGGTAATGTTCTGGGCGGGGTCTTTGATGTCGCACGCTTTGCAGTGAACGCAATTTTGCGCGTTGATCTGAAATCGGGCTCCTTGTCCCGGCGCCTCCACGATTTCGTAAACCGCCGCGGGGCAATAACGCTGCGCCGGCTCGTCGTAGAGCGGCAGGTTCCGTGAGATCGGGACGGCCGGATCGGTCAGAACCAGGTGGCACGGCTGGTCTTCCTCGTGATGGGTGTTGGAAAGATAAACCGAGGAGAGCCTGTCGAAGCTCAGCACGCCGTCGGGCTTCGGATAAACGATAGTACGGCTGTCCGAGGCGCGATCCAACGAGGCATGATCGGGAACGCGGTTGTGCAGCGTAAACGGCAGCTTGCCGCGGAAGATATTTTGATCCATCCAAATGAACGCGCTTCCCGCCAGGGTTCCGAATTTCGCCAGCGCCGGACCGAAATTCCGGCCATGGAACAATTCTTCAGCGACCCACGAGCGCCGGTAACGGCTGTCCAGATCCGGAATGCCGCCCGTCGCCAGCGCCTCGAACACCGCTTCCGCCGCCAGCATGCCGGTTTTCATGGCGGTATGATTGCCCTTGATCTTCACCGGGTTGAGAAAACCGGCGTCGCAGCCCGCCATCACGCCGCCCGGAAAAGACAGCCTGGGCACCGACTGCCACCCGCCCTTGGTCACCGCGCGAGCGCCGTAGCCGATTCGGGTTCCGCCTTCGAGGAACTGCCGCACCACCGGATGGCGCTTCCAGCGCTGCATTTCGTCGAAAGGGTTCAAGAAAGGATTCCGATAGTTCAAGGCCACGATCAGACCGAGCGAAACCAGTCCGTCTTCGTCGTGGTAAACGAAACCGCCGCCTTCCGTTTCGTTGTCCAAGGGCCACCCCAGGGTATGGACCACCCGTCCGGGCCGGTGGCGCGACGGATCGATGCGCCAGATTTCCTTGATGCCGATGCCATAGTGCTGCGGATCGGCCTCTCCCCGCAATTCGAACCGCTCCATCAGCCGCTTGCCCAAGTGTCCGCGGCAGCCTTCGGCGAAAATCGTGCAGGGCGCGCGCAGTTCCACGCCGGGCTGATAATTCGGCTTCTTCGAACCGTCCCGGGCGACGCCCATGTCGCCCGTCACCACGCCGGCTACCGCGCCCCCATTGTCGTAAAGCACCTCGACTGCGGCAAAGCCCGTGAATATCTCGGCTCCCAGGGCTTCGGCCCGCTCCGCCAGCCACCGGCACAATCGGCCCAGGCTGATTACGTAATTGCCCTCGTTGCGCATCGGCTTCGGAATCAGAAAGCCGGGCGCCTTGAACGATCGCTTTTCGCCGACGAGGTAATGCAATTCGTCGCGTTCGACCGCCACGGCGGCCGGCGCTCCCCGCTCCCGCCAATCCGGGAACAGCTCGTTTAGCGCCGTCGGCTCGAACACGGCGCCGGAAACGATATGGGCGCCGACCTCCGCCCCCTTCTCGACGACGCAAACCCTGAGCGCTCTTCCGGCAGCGCCTCCGAGCTGCATCAAGCGGCAGGCGGCGGAAAGTCCCGCGGGGCCGGCCCCGACGATGACGACATCGAACTCCAGGCTTTCCCGGTTCACGATCCGTCCTTGCGCAGAGCGTCGAGCAATGCCGGCAGCACCTCGAACACGTCGCCCACCAGACCGATGTCCGCCACTTCGAAGATGGGTGCATCGGGGTCCTTGTTGACGGCGACGATGGTTCCCGCATCCTTGATCCCGGCCAGATGCTGTATCGCTCCGGCGATGCCGAAAGCGAGATAAAGCTCGGGAGCGATGATCTTGCCGGTCTGCCCCACCTGCATGTCGTTCGGAACGAAACCGGCGTCCACGGCCGCCCGGGAAGCGCCGACCGCCGCGCCCAGCCGATCCGCCAGGGCATAGATCAAGTCGAAGTTTTCCTTGCTTCCGAGGCCCCGGCCGCCGGACACCACCACGCGGGCCGATTGAAGGTCGGGCCGCCCGCCGCCCGATGAACGCTCGACCCGGAGAAAGCGCGTGTGGGCCGGACAGTCGAAATCGACACGGATTTTCTCGACCGCTGCCGAACCGGTTTCCGGAACCGGCTTGAACGAAGCCGTGCGCACGGTCGCGACGACGATGCCCGGCGGAGTTTCAATCGTTTCCAGCGCATTGCCGGCGTATATCGGGCGCTCGAACACATTTTGGCCGATCACCCGGACGATATCGCTGACTTGAGGGACGCCAAGAAGCGCTGCCACGCGCGGCAAAAGGTCCTTGCCGAACGTGGTCGCGGGCGCCAGCACATGGGTGTAATTCTTGGCGAGAACGGCGATTTGCGGCGCCAGCACCGCCGCCACGGGGCTCCGGTTGGCGGGATGCTCGACCGGCAGCACCCGCGCCACGCCACTCAGCCGAGCTGCGGCTCGAACCGGTTCAATCTCTCTCTCGGCGAATACGGCCACATCGACGGCTTCGGGACCGAGATCGAGCGCACAGGCGACCGTTCTCGGCGTCGAAGGATTCAGCGTTTCGCCGTCGTGCTCGGCGATCACCAGCACCTTGCTCATGACAGCAGCCCTCGTTCGCGAAGCGCCGCCACCAACTCGTCGACCGAAGCGACTTTCCGGCCGGCCTGCCGCTTCGGCGGAGGCGCGACCTTAAGCCGCCGGGCCTCAGGAACCAACTCCACGCCCAGATCCTCCGGCGTGGTCGTTTCGATCGGCAAGCGGCGCGCCTTCATGATGTCCGGCAGTTTGGGATAACGGGGAACGTTGAGGCGAAGATCGGCGGAAATCACGGCCGGCAGATCGACGGATAGAAATTCGAGGCCGGCGTCCACCTCGCGGGCGACGGTGGCGGCATTGTCCGTCAATTCGATCTTGGACGCGAAAGTGGCTTGGGGCCAGCCGAGCAGAGCGGCCAGCATCTGCGGAGTTTGGTTGCAGTCGTCGTCGATGGACTGCTTGCCCATGAGGATCAAATCGGGATTTTCGCGCCGGGCAAGCCGGGCCAGGATACGCGCGGCATTGATGGGCTGGGGAGCTGAGTCCAGCGGCACGTGGAGCGCCCGGTCCGCGCCGAGCGACAAGGCGCTCCGGAGCTGCTCCTGCACCGCTTGCGGCCCGAGCGAAACGGCCACGATCGCTGTCGCCCTGCCCGCTTCCTTAAGGCGGATCGCCTCTTCCAGGGCGATTTCGTCGAACGGGTTCATGCTCATCTTCACCCCGTCCAGCATCACGCCCGAGCCGTCCGGCTTCACCTGGATGCGCACGTTATAGTCCACCACGCGCTTTACACTCACCAACACCTTCATACGTCCACCTCGTTAGAAGACCATCGGCGGGAGCGTATTCTTCGTCCCTAGGCCATATAATAACGGCACGATCCGAAAAAGCACTCTCATTTGACAATGACGCCCTTTTCCCAAATCAGCTACATCGACTCCTTCAGCCATCTTCAAGACTTTTGCGCGGCCCTGAAGAGCGCTTCGTGGCTTGCCGTGGACACCGAGTTTCTACGCGAAAAAACCTACTTCCCCAAATTCTGCCTGCTCCAGATCGCCTCCGCGGACAAGGTCGCGTGCATCGATCCGCTCGCCCTCGAATCCTTGGAGCCGATAGCGGATCTGTTGTTCGATCCGGCCATCACCAAGGTTTTTCATGCCGGACGGCAGGACCTGGAAATCTTTTTCCACCTGTGGGGACGGCTGCCGGCGCCGCTCTTCGACACCCAGATCGCCGCGCCCCTGATCGGCCTGCCCGAGCAAATCAGCTATGCCGGATTGATTTCCGAACTGCTGGGGGTAACCCTGAGCAAGGGACACGCGCGTACCGACTGGTCGCTGAGGCCCTTGACCGAGGCGCAGTTGCGCTATGCGGCCGACGACGTCATCCATCTCGGAACCGCCTACCGGACGCTGTGCCGGCAACTGGAAGCCCTGGACCGCCTGAACTGGCCCGAAGGCGATTTCGCCGCCCTGCTCAATCCCCAGCTTTACGAAAATGCCCCCGAGCACGCCTGGCAGCGCATCGGCGGACATTACCAGTTGCAACCGGCGCAGCTCGCCGTGCTCCAGGGGCTCGCAGCCTGGCGCGAGGACGCCGCGCGCCAGCAGGACATTCCGCGCAACTGGCTGGTCAAGGACGAGGTTCTGTTCGACCTCGCGCGGCTTCTGCCGACGGCGCCCGACAGCCTCAGACTGATCCGGGGACTGGAGGAGCGGACCCTGAAGCGTTACGGCAGCCAGCTGTGCCGGATCGTCGAAGAGGCGAAGCATCGTCCGCCGCCGCCGGTTTCCCTCAAGCCGCGTCCGGCCAAAAAGACGCCTGAACAGGAAGCGTTGCTCGACGTGCTGAGCGCGGTGGTGCGTCTTAGGGCCGCCCAGCACAGCCTCAATCCGGCGATCCTCGCGGGACGCAAGGACCTGGAGCAACTGATGGAGGAACCGGAGCAGTCGAAGCTGCTGCAAGGCTGGCGCAAGGCGATGGCCGGCGCGGAACTGGAAGCACTGCTCCGGGGCGAACGGCAGCTCAGAGTGACCGATGGCCGCTTGCAGCTCGAACCGCATGGATGAGCCGCGCCATTCCGAATTGATTTCGGCGCTGCGGAATCCCGCCGCTTACGAACACCCGGCGGAATCGGTCGAAGTCCGGGAAACCCACATCTCCTGGGTTTTGCTGGCTGGCCCGTTCGCCTACAAGATCAAGAAGCCGGTGGATTTCGGCTTCCTCGACTTCTCCGACCTCGACAAGCGCCGCTTGTTTTGCGAAGAGGAACTCCGCCTCAACCGCCGGCTTGCCCCGGATTTGTACCTGGCCGTCGTGCCCATTTCAGGAGATCCTCGAAATCCGCGATTCGGCGGCGCCGGCGTCCCCATCGAATTCGCCATCAAGATGCGGCGCTTCGATCAGGCGGCGCTGTTCGACCGGCTGAGCCGGGACGGTCGCTTGTCGTCCGAGCATCTGGACGAGTTGGCCGAGACGCTGGCCCGATTCCACGCGAGCATCAACCGCGGCACCGCCGAAGATGCCCACGGGCTTCCGGAAAACATCTTCGGGGCCGCCGAACAAAATTTCGTCCATATCGCACCCTTGCTGGACAGCCCAGCCGATATCGCCGCATTGGAAAACTTGCGCGCCTGGAGTTCCGGCGAATATTCGAGACAGCGGGAAACCATGCTCGCCCGAAAAGCCGCCGGCTTCATCCGCGAATGCCATGGCGATCTTCACCTGGGGAACATCGTACTCATCGACGGCCGGCCCACGCCGTTCGACGGCATCGAATTCAACGAGGATCTGCGCTGGATCGATACGATGAGCGAGCTGGCCTTCCTGGTCATGGACCTGGAAGTCAGGGGAAAGCGGGACTTGGCTTTCCGGTTTCTGAACCGCTATCTGGAAATAACCGGAGATTACCGGGGCCTTTCGCTGCTGAATTATTACCGAGTCTACCGGGCCATGGTCCGGGCCAAGATCGCCCAACTGACCCGCGCCCACGCCGGCGATGCCGCGAAGCGGCAGGAATTGCTGCTCCTGTACCGGCAATACATTGAGTACGCATCCGGCCTGATTCGCCCGAGGAAACCGGCATTGCTGATTACCCACGGTTTCTCGGGCAGCGGCAAATCGTCCGTCGCGGGCCGCATCGCCGAACGGCTGCCCGCGATCCGTCTGCGTTCCGACCTGGAACGAAAACGTCTGGCGGGCTTCGGCGAACGCGCGGACACCGGATCGACATTCGGCGCGGGCGTCTACACCGCCGACATGACGCGCCGAACCTATGGCTATCTGCTGGACACGGCCGAAGGCATTTTGAAATCCGGGCTCTCCGTCATCGTCGACGCCACGTTTCTCAAGCGGGAACAGCGGATGGCCCACAAAAAGCTGGCCGAACGGACCGGCGCGGCATTCCTGATTCTCGATTGCCAAGCGCCCGTGGCCACGTTGAAGAGCCGCATCGAGGCCCGCGCCCTGCTCGGCAAGGACCCCTCCGAAGCCGATACGGCGGTGCTCGACCATCAGCTCGCGGCGCATGACGCCTTAACCCGAGAAGAACAGCTCGACGCGCTGACGATCGATGCCGGCGGACTAGTCTCTATCGACGAACTCCTCGACAAGATTTGCCGGATTGCGGACCGGCCCCCCGGCTGAAGCCTACCTGGCCGATCGGCACAGGGTGCGCGATCACGCTGGCGTCATGCCTTGCCGCGTGGGCGGCCGCTGGCGCGGCAACCTGGCCTTGGGCGCTTTGCTTTACCGCAGCGAGATCATGACAGCGAGGAGACCACAGAAAGTGGATGTGAAGATCGTCGATTTTCCGGAAACAAAAGTGGCGGCCATAGAACATCGCGGCCCGCCGCATTTGGAACACGAGACCGTCCGCAAGCTTATCGAATGGCGATTGGCAAATCGCCTGCCTCCCGACCGGCATCGCAGTTACGGGGTTCATTACAACGATCCGCATACGACACCGCCGGAGGAATATCGGGCGGATTTCTGCCTGTCGGTCGAGTGCGAGGTTTCCCCGAATCCGCACGGGGTCGTCAATAAGACCATCCCCGGCGGCCGTTGCGCCTTTGTGCGTCACCTCGGATCGCGCGAAAACGTATCGGCGGCCGCCTACCTTTATGAAGTCTGGCTCCCGAAAAGCGGAGAGGTGCCGAGAGATTTCCCCATATTCTTTCACTACGTAAATGTCGGCCCCCTGGTGCAAGAGCACGAGATGATCACGGATGTCTATCTTCCGCTGAAATAGGATCGCTTTCCCTCGACGGAGGCAATGGGATGAGTATCGAGATAAGAAACGAGGAGCCGTCGGACGCGGAAGCCATCGAGGCCGTAACGGTCGCTGCGTTCCGGAACGCCCCGCATGCGAGCCGCAGCGAACACATCATCGTCGACGCGCTGCGGAAAGCGGGGCAACTGACCGTGTCGCTCGTTGCCGAGGAGGATGGCGGCATTGTCGGGCACGTGGCCATATCGCCGGTGACCGTCTCCGACGGCAGCCCCGGCTGGTACGGTCTAGGGCCGATATCCGTGGCGCCGGAGCGCCAGAACAGGGGAATCGGCGCCCGGCTCATGGAACGGGCCATCGAGGAATTGCGCAGGCTCGGCGCGGCGGGCTGCGTGGTGCCGGGCGATCCGGCCCACTATCGCCGCTTTGGTTTCAAGGCAGAATCCGGCATCGTTCTTCCCGATGTTCCGCCGGAGTACTTCCAGGCCGTTCGGTTCCATGGGCCGACTCCCGCTGGCGCCGTTTCGTACCACGAAGCATTCCATGCACGGGCCTGACAAAGCGGGGAACCCCAATGAACGGCCATCAAGAACTTTATTGCCTCATTCACGACATCAACCTCAAAAACCTCCGAGCGAAACGGGAAGAACCGTAGAAATAGCCGGATATGATGCCGCTTGGCGGAGGCTTTCGAGCGGGAAGGCGAAAGCCATTGGAGTGCTTTCGTATCGGAAGCACCGCGATTCCGGGTATGCCGGCGAAACCCATCATCCTAGAAACGGCAGTTGGACGCATCGGAGTGTGCGGCGGGCGGGTCGGATGGCAAGGCGCGACGTCGCCGCGGGGTAGTCTCCCGCAAGAAGGGTCGCGACTAAAGCGACCGTTTGCGATTGAAGGAGCAACGCCGCCAAGCGGCCCGCCCGCCGTGCAATCGGGTGCGTAGCGCCTTCATCCAAAAGGTGAGGTCCACGCCACGCAGGAGGTTCGGGATTCATCGGGCTTTGCCGGTGCAGCGGTCAACTGCCGTTTCTAGGGTATCGATATCCTGTTTCGCTTCAGGATGCGAACGCCTGGGATACGTCCGCTCGGTGAGTACGGAATTAGAGCAGTTTCCATTCTTACGTAAGGATTGATTGCCAATGGCCTTAGTGTGGGAGCGGGCTCTAGCCCGCGATAATCGCTCGATCGCGGGCTAGTACCTCAACCGACCTGATTTGGCAGAACTCAATGTGGGTCTGGAAGCTCCCAAGAGAAAGGCTGTAGTTTTGGGAGCTCACCGCGATGTGGTCGTATATCGTCCGTTTATCCGAACCCGAACGTGATCAACTGGAACAACTCGTCCGCA
>Ga0196981_1000153_pt1 | contig 55659 bp, 53 predicted proteins | sample S3_2013CmetaG_FD_155462 | JGI IMG/M metagenome (GOLD analysis project Ga0196981, IMG submission 155462) | Soil microbial communities from Anza Borrego desert, Southern California, United States - S3_20-13C | ecosystem: Environmental > Terrestrial > Soil > Desert | place: USA: California... | reverse complement strand
ATGGCCGCGGTGCGGGTCGGGTGGCATGAGCGGCTCAAGCTGCCGCCATTGCCTTTCGGATAGGTCTGTTCGGCTCATCCCACTATGATTTCAGCAAGACGCCTTTGTTCTGCCAGACAGACCCTAGCCGCATCGCGCCGCGCGCCGGCCGGCAACTTTCAGCGGAACAGTTCCGCGAAGGCGCGCGCCGCCTGCTCCGGTTGCGCCGCCAGGTAGACGCTGGAGATGGCCGCCACCATGTCGGCGCCCTGCGCCACCAGCGGCGCGGCATTCTCGACCGTCATGCCGCCGATGACGACGGCCGGCAGCGGGATGTCGCGCTTCGATTGCGCGACGATCTCCGGCTGCGTCGCGACCACGTATTTCTTCACGCGCGACGGATAGAAGCCGCCGAAGGCGACGTAGCTGGCGCCGCCGCGGTGGGCCGCATGCGCCAGCGCCATGTCGCCGTAGCAGGACGCGCCGACGATACGGTCCGGGCCGACCGCCGCGCGCACTTCCGCCACCGGCGCATCGGTGCCGCCGACGTGGATGCCGTCGGCGCCGATCGCCAGGCACAGGTCGACGAAATCGTTGACGATGAACGGCACGCGATAGCTGCGGCACAGGTCGAGCAGGCATTCGGCCTGCTCGCGGCGCTGCTCCGGCGTGGCCGTCTTGTGGCGGTACTGGACGAGGGCTGCGCCGCCGCGCAGCGCCTCTTCGGTGACCTGCAGCAGCTGCCGCGTGTCGTCCCAGTCCGGGGTGACGATGTACAAGCCCTTCATTGGTGTTCCTCCTGCGCGATCGCGCGGTTGGGCATCCGCTGTCCCGGCGCGATCGCATACGCCGTTTCGAGCGCCTGGTGCACGTAGCCCTGGGCGAGGTCGATCGCATCGACCATGCTGCGCCCGCGCGCCAGCAGCGCGGCGATCGCCGACGCCAGCGTGCAGCCGGTGCCGTGGAAGGCGCCCGGCAGACGCGGCCAGGTCCAGGTGCGCGAAGCGCCCGGCCCGAACCAGCGGTTGGTGACGGTGTCGCGTTCATTGCCGTGGCCGCCCTTGACCAGCACGTTGGGGCAGCGCTGCAGCAGGTAGTCGACCTGCGCCTCGATGCGTTCGCGGCCAGGCGCGAGGGCGGCCGCCTCCGGCAGGTTGGGCGTGACCAGCGTGGCGACGGAGAACAGCGGATCGAGGGCCTCGACGGCGTTCTCGACAGCGAGCGCGTCGCCGCGGCCGCTGGCCAGCACCGGGTCGAACACCACCGGCAAGTCCGGCTGGCGCAGCTTCAGCGCGCGCACGATGTCGGCGATCGCCTCGGCATTGGCGCGGTTGGCGACGATGCCGAACTTGACCGCGGCCACCGGGATCGATTCGACCAGTGCCTTCGCCTGCATGCGCAGCAGCGCCTCCGGCACCGGGTGCACGGAATGCACGCGGTTGTTGTCCTGCACCGTGAGCGCCGTGACCGCGGTCAGCGGATGCGCACCCAGCGAGGCGATCGCCGGGATGTCGGCCTGGATGCCGGCGCCGCCGCTGGGGTCGGCGCCGGCGAAGACCAGGACGCTGGGACGCTGCTCGTTCATGGGCGGCCTCCGGTGGATGGCGTTCTCAGGCGACGCGCCCGGCCATCGGCGAGGACGGCGACGCGGCGAACTTGCGCGGGATGCGGCCGGCCAGATAGGCATCGCGGCCCGCCTCGACGGCCAGCTTCATGGCGCGCGCCATGCGGATCGGATCGCGCGCGCCGGCGATCGCGGTATTCATCAGCACGCCGTCGCAACCGAGTTCCATCGCGATGGCAGCGTCCGACGCGGTGCCGACACCGGCATCGACCAGCACCGGCACGTTCGACTGCTCGATGATCAGCGACAGGTTCCACGGATTGAGGATACCCATGCCGGAACCGATCAGCGAGGCCAGCGGCATCACCGCCACGCAGCCGATCTGCTCGAGCATGCGCGCCTGGATGGGATCGTCGCTGCAGTAGACCATGACGTCGAAGCCGTCGTTGACCAGGGTCTCGGCGGCCTTGAGGGTCTCGGGCATGTTGGGGAACAGCGTCTTCTCGTCGCCGAGCACTTCCAGCTTGACGAGCTTGTGGCCGTTCAGCAGTTCGCGCGCCAGCTGCAGCGTGTAGACCGCGTCTTTCGCGTTGTAGCAGCCGGCCGTGTTCGGCAGGATGGTGTACTTCGACGGCGGCACCACGTCGAGCAGGCTCGGCGCGTTCGGGTCCTGGCCGATGTTCACGCGGCGGATCGCGACCGTGATGATCTCGGCGCCCGACGCCTCGGTGGCCAGGCGGGTCTCTTCGAGATCCTTGTACTTGCCGCTGCCGACCAAGAGGCGCGAACGGTAAGTCTTGCCGGCGATGGTCAGGCCGGTGTCGGGAGTGATGTTGCTTGCTTCTGTCATTGCTTGCCTCGCTGTGTTGCTGGTGCGTGTCCGAGCTCGTGCGGGATCGTCCTGAGAATCCAGCCTTGCTCCTTCCCCCTCACAGGGAGAAGACCGGGATGGGGGTAGTGCGCCCGACCAGACATATGCGTTTGGACGAGCGCATCACCCCCACCCTAACCCTCTCCTGCGAGGGGAGGGAATGTCCTTGGAGTGCGATGCGGCGACGCACGGCGCACACGCCGCTTCCTCACCCGCCCCCGATCGCCCGCACGATGTCCACGCGGTCGGCCGGCTGCAGCAGGCGTTCCGCCCACTTCGCACGCGGCACCACTTCGCGGTTGACCGCGACGGCGAGCTGCTTGCCGGCCAGGTCGAGTTCCGCGATCAGGTCCTGCACGCTGTGGCGCTCCGGCACCGCGCGCGGCGCGCCGTTGAGTTCGATTTCCATCGACGCACCGTCCCTCGTCACTGCTTGCGGTAGAGCTCGGCACCGCTCTTGACGAACTCGACCGCCTTCACTTCCATGCCTTTCTTCAGCGCCTCCTGCTCGGACACGCCCTGGGCCGCCGCGAACTCGCGCACGTCCTGGGTGATCTTCATCGAGCAGAAATGCGGGCCGCACATCGAGCAGAAATGCGCCACCTTGGCCGAATCCTTGGGCAGGGTCTCGTCGTGGAATTCGCGCGCCTTGTCCGGGTCGAGGCCGAGGTTGAACTGGTCTTCCCAGCGGAACTCGAAACGCGCCTTCGACAGCGCGTTGTCGCGCACCTGGGCTCCCGGGTGACCCTTGGCGAGATCCGCCGCATGCGCCGCCAGCTTGTAGGTGATGATGCCTTCCTTGACGTCGTCCTTGTCCGGCAGGCCGAGGTGCTCCTTCGGCGTCACATAGCACAGCATCGCGGTGCCGTACCAGCCGATCATTGCGGCACCGATGCCCGAGGTGATGTGGTCGTAGCCCGGCGCGATGTCGGTGGTCAGCGGCCCCAGCGTGTAGAACGGCGCTTCCTTGCACTGTTCCAGCTGGATGTCCATGTTCTCCTTGATGAGGTGCATCGGCACGTGGCCGGGGCCCTCGATCATCACCTGGACGTCATGCTTCCAGGCGATCTGGGTCAGCTCGCCCAGCGTCTTCAGTTCGCCGAGCTGGGCCTCGTCGTTGGCATCGTAGATCGAGCCGGGGCGCAGCCCGTCGCCGAGCGAGAACGCCACGTCGTAGGCCTTCATGATCTCGCAGATCTCTTCGAAATGCTCGTAGAGGAAGGACTCCTTGTGATGCGCCAGGCACCACTTGGCCATGATCGAGCCGCCGCGCGAGACGATGCCTGTCATGCGCTTGGCCGTCAGCGGCACGTACTGCAGGCGCACGCCGGCGTGGATGGTGAAATAGTCGACGCCCTGCTCCGCCTGCTCGATCAGCGTGTCGCGGAAGATTTCCCAGGTCAGTTCCTCGGCCTTGCCGTGGACCTTCTCCAGCGCCTGGTAGATCGGCACGGTGCCGATCGGCACCGGGCTGTTGCGGATGATCCACTCGCGCGTCTCATGGATGTGCTTGCCGGTCGACAGGTCCATGACGGTGTCGCCGCCCCAGCGGATCGCCCAGGTCATCTTCTCGACTTCTTCGCCGATGGAAGACGTCACGGCCGAGTTGCCGATGTTGGCATTGATCTTCACGAGGAAGTTGCGGCCGATGATCATCGGCTCGGACTCCGGGTGGTTGATGTTGTTCGGGATGATGGCGCGGCCGCGGGCGACTTCGTCGCGCACGAATTCCGGCGTGATCTCGGCGGGAATGGACGCGCCGAAATTCTGGCCCGGATGCTGGCGCATCATCAGCTCGGCCAGCTTGGCGCCGTTCGGGCCGGAAGCCTTCAGGCTTTCGAGGTATTCCTTGCGGCGCAGGTTCTCGCGGATGGCGATGTATTCCATCTCCGGCGTGATGATGCCTTGCTTCGCGTAGTGCATCTGCGTGACGTTCTTCCCGGGCAGCGCGCGGCGCGGCTTGCGGTGCAGGTTGAAGCGCAGGTCGGCCAGCTTCGGATCGTTCAGGCGCTCGATGCCGTACTGCGAGGACGGGCCCGGCAATTCCTCGGTGTCGCCGCGCTCGGCGATCCAGGCCGCGCGCAGCGGCGCCAGGCCGGAGCGGATGTCGATCTTCACGTCCGGGTCGGTGTACGGACCGGAGGTGTCGTAGACGTAGATCGGCGGATTCTTCTCGGCGCCGAAGGAGGCCGGAGTATCGGATTGCGAGATCTCGCGCATCGGCACGCGGATGTCGGGGCGCGAGCCCTGGACATACACCTTGCGCGAATTCGGCAGCGGCTGGATGGCGGCGTCGTCGACCTTGGCGGTCGCGGCGAGGAATTGGGGATTGGCGTTCATGGTGCTCCTTCAGCGTCGTCATTGCGGGACAGAGGCGCGCGAAACAGGGCTCTGTCCCCCACTGGATGGTCGAAGGGGCACGGGGGAAGGAATGGACTGGTCCCGGGTGCTTCCCTTCGCTGGCATTACCCAGATCAGGTTCGAGGGTGTTTCTCACCCGGCAAGGGCTTGCCGCCCTGCCAGGACCCCTAGCAAAAGTTGTCATTAGAGCATCCGCTCTAACCAACCGGTGGGCGAATTATACGCCTGTCATCGGGGTTGTCAGCCGGCGCGTCCCTTATAATCGCTAGTTTCGCCAAAACATGAGCCCTCCCCTGCGTGAGCGGCCACACCGACACATCATGGAACTTGCCAAATCCTTCGAACCCGCCGATATCGAAAAGCGCTGGCGCACCGAGTGGGAACAGCGCGGCCTGTACAGGGCGACGATGGACCCGGCGAAGCCGGCCTTCTGCATCCAGCTGCCGCCGCCGAACGTCACCGGCACGCTGCACATGGGCCATGCCTTCAACCAGACCATCATGGATGGCCTGACCCGCTACCACCGCATGAAGGGCCACAACACGGCCTGGGTGCCGGGCACCGACCACGCCGGCATCGCGACCCAGATCGTGGTGGAGCGCCAGCTCGACGCGCAGAAGATCTCGCGCCATGACCTCGGCCGCGAGAAATTCCTCGAGAAGGTGTGGGAGTGGAAGGAACAGTCCGGCTCGACCATCACCGGCCAGATGCGCCGCATGGGTGCCTCGACCGACTGGGACCGCGAATATTTCACGATGGATCCGAAGATGTCGCGCGCGGTCACCGAGGTGTTCGTGCGCCTGTTCGAGGAAGGCCTGATCTACCGCGGCAAGCGCCTGGTGAACTGGGATCCGGTGCTGGGCACCGCGGTGTCCGACCTCGAAGTGGTGTCGGAAGAGGAAGACGGCCACATGTGGCAGCTGCGCTATCCGCTGGCGGACGGCTCGGGCCACATCACGGTGGCCACGACACGTCCGGAAACCATGCTCGGCGACGTCGCCGTGGCGGTCGATCCGACCGATGAACGCTACAAGGCGCTCGTCGGCAAGATGGTGAAGCTGCCGCTGGTCGGCCGCGAGATCCCGATCATCGCCGACGATTACGTCGACAAGGAATTCGGCACCGGCTGCGTGAAGATCACCCCGGCGCACGACTTCAACGACTACGCCATGGGCCAGCGCCACAACCTGCCCATGATCAGCATCTTCACGCTCGACGCGAAGATCAGCGACGCCGCCCCGGAAAAATACCGCGGCATGGACCGCTTCGCCGCGCGCAAGCAGGTGGTCGCCGATTTCGAGGCGCTCGGCCTGCTCGGCGACATCAAGCCGCACAAGCTGATGGTGCCGCGCGGCGACCGCACCGGCGTGGTCATCGAGCCGATGCTGACCGACCAGTGGTTCATGGCGATGACCAAGCCCTCGGCCGACGGCCGCAGCATCACGCAGAAGGCGATCGATGCGGTGGAATCGGGCGAGGTGCGCTTCATCCCCGAGAACTGGGTCAACACCTACAACCAGTGGATGAAGAACATCCAGGACTGGTGCATCTCGCGCCAGCTGTGGTGGGGCCACCAGATCCCGGCCTGGTACGACGAGGACGGCAAGGTCTATGTTGCCCGCACCGAGGAAGACGCCATGAAGCAGGCCGGCGGCAAGGCCCTGCGCCGCGACAACGACGTGCTCGACACCTGGTTCTCGTCCGCGCTGGTGCCGTTCTCCTCGCTCGGCTGGCCGGACGAGACGCCCGACCTGAAGATGTTCCTGCCGTCGTCGGTGCTGGTGACCGGCTACGAGATCATCTTCTTCTGGGTCGCGCGCATGATCATGATGACGACGCATTTCACCGGCAAGGTTCCCTTCCGCGACGTCTACATCCACGGCATGGTGCGCGACCATGAAGGCAAGAAGATGTCGAAGTCCGAGGGCAACGTGATCGACCCGGTCGACCTGCTCGACGGCATCGACATCGAAGCGCTGGTCGCCAAGCGCACCACCGGCCTGCGCCGCCCCGAGAAGGCGCCGTCGATCGCGAAGGAAACCCGCAAGCTGTTCCCCGACGGCATGCCGGCCTACGGTGCCGACGCGGTGCGCTTCGCCATGGCCAGCTACGCGACGCTGGGCCGCAACGTCAATTTCGACTTCAAGCGCGCCGAGGGTTACCGCAACTTCTGCAACAAGCTGTGGAACGCGACCCGCTTCGTCCTCATGAACACCGTGGACAAGGATTGCGGCTTCGACGAATCCACCTGCGGTGCCGGCGGCCGCGACTTCTCGCAGGCCGACCGCTGGATCGTCTCGCTGCTGCAGCGGACCGAGGCCGAAGTCGAGAAGGGCTTCGCCGACTACCGCTTCGACAACGTCGCCAACGCGATCTACAAGTTCGTCTGGGACGAGTACTGCGACTGGTACCTCGAGGTCGCCAAGGTGCAGATCCAGACCGGCACCGAGGCCCAGCAGCGCGCCACCCGCAGGACGCTCCTGCGCGTGCTCGAAGTGGTGCTGCGCCTGGCCCATCCGATCATCCCGTTCATCACCGAGGAGCTGTGGCAGACCATCGCCCCGATGACCGGCCGCCGGATGGATCCGGCCGGCGAATCGATCATGGTGCAGCCGTATCCGCAGCCCGACATGGAGAAGCTCGACGAAGCCGCCGAGCAATGGATGGCGCAGTTGAAGGCGATGACCGACGCCTGCCGCAACCTGCGCGGCGAGATGCAGATCTCCCCGGCGCAGCGCGTGCCGCTCGTCATCGAGGCCGGCGACCGCGCGCAGATGGAGCCGTTCGCGAAATACCTGCAGGCGCTGGCCAAGCTGTCCGACGTGCAGATCGTCGATGCGCTGCCGGAATCGCCGGCGCCGGTGTCGGTGGTCGGCACCGCCAAGCTGATGCTCAAGATCGAGATCGATGTGGCTGCCGAGCGCGAGCGCATCGGCAAGGAGATCGCGCGCCTCGAAGGCGAGATCGGCAAGGCCAAGGGCAAGCTGTCCAATGAAAGCTTCGTCGCCCGCGCCCCGGCCAACGTGGTGGCGCAGGAGAAGGAACGCCTGGCGAATTTCGAGGGAACCCTCGAAAAACTCCGGGAGCAGTTTGCGAAACTGCAAAAATCCTGAATAGTGTCGCCTTGATACTCGGGCGGACGGGCCTTGGGGTCCCTCCGCCCGTTTTCTTTTCCGGCCTCCCCTTCAACAGGACAACGACAAGGACAACGACATGACGAGACACCTGCCCTCCCTCCTCGCCTCCGCCGCCCTCGTGCTGGCATCGGCCTCCGCTTTCGCCCAGCAGGCATCGCCGGTCGGCCTGTGGAAGACCATCGACGACGAGACCGGCAAGCCGAAGGCGCTGGTGCGCATCACCGAGGCCAACGGCGAATTCCGCGGCACCATCGAGAAGCTGTTCCGCGCGCCGGGCGAGGACCAGAACCCGACCTGCGACAAGTGCGAGGGCGACCTGAAGGACAAGCCGGTGCTCGGCATGACCATCCTGACCGGCATGAAACCCGACGGCAGCGAATACGGCGGCGGCCGGATCCTCGATCCGAACAACGGCAAGCTCTACAAGAGCAAGATGAGCCTGGCCGACGGCGGCAGGAAGCTGAACGTGCGCGGCTACATCGGCATGCCGATGCTCGGACGCACCCAGACCTGGGTGCGCGAGCAGTAAGCGGCGACCGGCCGGATGCGATCCGGCAATCTTGTATCTGCCGCGCCGCACTGCCATCCGGACATGCCGGCTTGTGCACGCGTGGCAGGAGGTCAGTTCGTACGCGACAGCGCGGACCGCGATCACGGCGGCGCCTGGCACGACAAGGGGCCGGACATCTTCCGATGGTCCGGCCCCTTGCATTCCTGCTCCCGCGTTCGCCCGCGAAGACCGCGGGCACCACGTCACCGCATCACTTCACGAAGGAAATCGTCAGCCCCGGCAGCGAGATGCCCGAGAACGCGCTCACCCAGGTCTGCCCCGGCGCGACGGGATGCGCATCGGTCCAGGTGCCGGTGGTGATGATTTCGCCGGCGGTCAGCGGCGGGAATTCCGGCTGGGTCTTGAGCACTTCATGCAGGTGCCATAGCGCATGCACCGGGCTTTCCATGACGGTGTCGCCGAACCCCGCGGCCAACAGCTTGCCGTCGCAGGACACCGACACGCTGGCGCCGGCCAGCACTTCGTCGAGGTGGCGCCGGCTGCCCGCCGTCATCTGGATCTGGTCGCCGACGATCAGCGTGCCGTGCAGGCCGAAGGCGGCGATCGCGTCGGCCGCCTCGAATTTCCACGACGGATAGGGGCAGACCACGATCTCGAAGCCGTGCGCCATCCATTCGATGCAATCGGCGATGTCCTCGACGGTGGCATCCTGCGGCGGCGTCTTGCCGAGGCGGAACACCAGTTCCGGTTCGATGCGCGGCTGCACCGCGCCGGCGAGACTCTGCACGCCGCGGTTGTGGTGGGCATAGCGCACCGTGGTGTCGAACATCGGCGCCCACAGCGGCGTCGGGATCGGGTCTTCCAGGCCGTAGCGCGGCCAGATGGTGCGGTTGGTGAAGGCGAGCTTGCGGCCGACCATGATTTCGCCCTGGGCGATGCGGATGTCGTGGATCGACTTGGCGATCGCATAGCCGTCGGCCAGGCGCAGACCGGCGTCCTGCGACAGCGGCCTGGTCTGTCCTCCGCCGGCACGCAGATCGAGCAATTGATAGGCGTAGCGAGTGGCTTGCGTGGACATGAGCATGGCGAAACTCTTCCGAAAGAGGAGGATCGGCCGGCGCGGAATCGAGAGCGCGAAGCTGCGGCGCGGTGTCGTCACGGACAGCGCTGAGCGGGGAGGCGCGCTATCTCAAGACCGTGGGGAAGGGGGCCGAAAAAGGAAGGGCCATTATAGGCCGGGTTGTGCCGAAATATCAGCACAAACCTACTGACTTTACGGTTATTTACAAACAATAGACAAATACCCCGCAAGCCACCCGCAGGACAATGGCGCCAGCACTCAATTTTTCACGGATACTCCCATCATGCCATGAATATGGTACGGGATTCTACGTAGGCAAAGGTGAAATGCACGGCCGACATTGTGACATGCCGGTATGCACGGCAACGCGCGAAACGTGTCAGGACGGGCTGTCCCAGAGGTCGCCGCTGCTGCCGGAACGCGGGGCGGTGACGCCGAAATGGGTATAGGCCGCCGGCGTGGCGATGCGGCCGCGCGGCGTGCGCTGCAGGTAGCCTTGCTGGATCAGGTAGGGCTCCAGCACGTCCTCGATGGTGTCGCGCTCCTCGCCGATGGCCGCCGCCAGGTTGTCGAGGCCGACCGGCCCGCCATTGAACTTGAAGATCACGGCTTCCAGCAGCTTGCGGTCCATGACGTCGAAGCCGACCGGATCGACGTCCAGCATCTTCAGGGCCGCATCGGCCATTTCCTTGGTGATGCGGCCGCTGCCCTTCACTTCCGCATAGTCGCGCACGCGGCGCAGCAGGCGGTTGGCGATGCGCGGCGTGCCGCGGCTGCGCTTGGCGATCTCCAGCGCCCCCTCGTCGTCGATCGCCGCATTGAGCAGCGAGGAGCTGCGCGTGACGATGCGCGCCAGCTCGGCCGGCGTGTAGAACTCCAGGCGCGCGACGATGCCGAAGCGGTCGCGCAGCGGATTGGTCAGCATGCCGGCGCGCGTGGTGGCGCCGACCAGGGTGAACGGCTGCAGGTCCAGGCGCACGGAGCGCGCGGCCGGTCCTTCGCCGATCATGATGTCGATCTGGTAGTCCTCCAGCGCCGGATACAGGATTTCCTCGACGACCGGCGACAGCCGGTGGATCTCGTCGATGAACAGCACGTCGTTGGGCTCGAGGTTGGTCAGCAGCGCGGCCAGATCGCCGGCGCGTTCGAGTACCGGGCCGGAAGTCTGGCGCAGGTTGACGCCCATCTCGCGCGCGATGATGTGGGCCAGCGTGGTCTTGCCCAGGCCCGGCGGCCCGAACAGCAGCGTGTGGTCGAGCGCCTCGCGCCGCTTGCGCGCGGCCTGGATGAAGATCTCGAGCTGGCCGTGGATCTTTTCCTGGCCGACATACTCGTCGAGCTGTTTCGGCCGCAGCGCGCGTTCGATCGCTTCCTCGTTCGGCGAGGCCGGCGTGGCGGAGATGATCCGCTGTTCGGAGAAATTGTCGGTCTGGATGCTCATGCAATGTGTCCTTGTGTCCTGGCCCCGCGCGCGGGCATCGTCTCAGGAGCGTTCTCGCCTGCCCGCGCTCAGGCGCGCGACAGCGCCTTCAGCGCCAGCTTGATGCCCTCCGACACGCCCGTGCCGGCCGGCACCTGCTTGAGCGCCTGCGTGGCTTCCTTGTCGGAGTAGCCGAGCGCCACCAGCGCATTGAGGATGTCGGCGGTGGCATCGCTGTGCACCGCGCCCCCGGCCGCGCCGAGATCGGCGCCGAGCTTGCCCTTCAGTTCAAGCAATAAGCGTTCCGCGGTTTTCTTGCCGATGCCGGGAACCTTGGTCAGCCGTCCGGCCTCTTGCAGGGTGATGGCCTGCGACAGGTCGGCGACGGACATGCCCGACAGGATCGACAGCGCGGTGCGTGCGCCGATCCCGGAAATCTTGATCAGCTCGCGGAAGGCGTTGCGCTCCTCGGCGCTGCCGAAGCCGAACAGCAGGTGGGCATCCTCGCGCACCGTGAGATGCGTGAGCAGCACCACCTTCTCCCCCGTGTGCGGCAGGTTGTAGAACGTGCTCATCGGCACGCTGACCTCGTATCCGACGCCCTGGCAATCGACGAGCAGTTGCGGTGGATTTTTCTCAAGCAGGATTCCGGAGAGGCGGCCTATCATGGTGATTACTGTCTGCAACGACGCTTTGAAAAGATGGGTGCATCATACATGACGGCACCGCATGCCGGCGTGACGGGAAGAGAATACCGGGAAGACCAACAATGCACCTGCAACTGGACAAGTCACTGCGGCAGTCGGCCGGCAAGCGGTGGCTGTTGCGCATCCTCGCCGCGATCGGCATCGTCTGGGCATTGCCGCTGACCCTGCTGGGGCTGGCGGCCGGCATCCCGATCGTGCTGGCCCGCGGACGCGTGTTCGTGATCCGCGATGCGACGCCGGCGCTGCTGATCCGCGGACCGCTGGCCGACTTCCTGCTGGAACGCCATCCTTTCGGCCCGATGAGCGCCATGGCGATCGGCCACATCGTCATCGCCGACAAGGCCGGCCTCACCAAGCAGATCCTCACCCATGAACTCGCCCACGTGCGCCAGGCGGCGATGTGGGGGCCGCTGTTCCCGTTCGCCTATTTCGGCGCCAGCCTGTGGGCCTGGCTGACCGGCAAGGACGCCTACTGGAACAATCATTTCGAGGTGGCGGCGCGCAAGGCCGAGCGGCACATCTGAGCGCCCGGCCCCGGTCCGCCGCCGCGCCGGCGATCGGACACGCAGCCGCGGGCAAGTCGCCGCACCGCCATGGAGCCGTGCCGGCGGCTTAACCGACCAGCCTGCCGCCGCGGATGCGCAGGCCCTTCTTCGCCAGGCCCGGCGCCAGTTCCCCCAGCATGCCGAGCGTGTCGCCGCTGTGGGCATGGCAGATCGCCACGCCCAGCGCGTCGGCCGCGTCGGCGCTCGGCGTGCCCGGCAGCTGCAGCAGCCGCACCACCATGTCCTGGATCTGCTGCTTCTGCGCCTGGCCGTGGCCGGCCACCGCCTTCTTCACCTGCAGCGCCGTGTATTCGGCCACCACCAGGTCGGCATGCACCAGCGCGCAGATCGCCGCGCCGCGCGCCTGGCCCAGCAGCAGCGTGGACTGCGGATTGACGTTGACGAACACCTTCTCGATCGCGGCGCAATCGGGACGGTAGGTCTGGATGATCTCGGAGACGCCGGCCAGGATGGTCTTGAGCCGCTGCGGCAGGTCGGCTTCCTGGGTCTTGATGGTGCCGGAAGCGACATAGGACAGCCGGTGGCCGTCCTTGTGGATGATGCCGAAGCCGGTCGTGCGCAGGCCGGGGTCGATGCCGAGGATTTTCATGATGGGACTGCGCGGTGGCCTTCGAGGATCGCCGACGATGCATGCCGGCACATCCTCTATTCTGCACTGATTCGATCAGTGGCGGAAATGGCGCGTGCCGGTAAACAACATGACAACGCCCTGCTCGTCCGCCGCATCGATCACTTCCTGGTCGCGCATCGAGCCGCCCGGCTGGATCACGCAGGTTGCGCCGGCCTGCACCACGACGTCGAGGCCGTCGCGGAACGGGAAGAACGCGTCCGACGCCACGGCGGAACCGGCCAGCGTCAGGCCGGCGTTCTGCGCCTTGATCGAAGCGATGCGTGCCGAGTCGACGCGGCTCATCTGGCCGGCGCCGACGCCGAGCGTCATGCCGTTGCCGCAGAAGACGATGGCATTCGATTTCACGTACTTGGCCACGCGCCAGGCGAACATCAGGTCCTGCAGTTGCTGCTCGGTCGGCTGCGTCTTCGTGACCACCTTCAGTTCCGGCGGCAGCACGTTCTTCGCGTCCGGCGACTGCACCAGCAGGCCGCCGCCGACGCGCTTGATGTCATAGGCATTGACGCCGGCGCCGAGCGGCACTTCCAGCAGGCGCACGTTCTGCTTGGCCGCGAACACCTGCTTCGCTTCGGCGGTGAACGACGGCGCCAGCAGCACCTCGACGAACTGCTTGGCGACCGCCTCGGCGGCCTTGCCGTCGACCTCGCGGTTGAAGGCGATGATGCCGCCGAAGGCCGAGGTCGGGTCGGTCTGGAATGCCTTCGCATACGCTTCCAGCGGATCGGCGCCGAGCGCCACGCCGCACGGATTGGCATGCTTGATGATGACGCAGGCCGGCGCGTCGAAGGTCTTCACGCATTCCCAGGCCGCGTCGGCATCGGCGATGTTGTTGTAGGACAGTTCCTTGCCCTGCAGCTGGCGGTAGTTGGCCAGCGCGCCGTCGACCGGCTTCAGGTCGCGGTAGAACGCCGCCGACTGGTGCGGGTTCTCGCCGTAGCGCATGTCCTGCACTTTCTCGAAATGCAGGTTGAGCGTCTGCGGATAGCCGCTGCGCGTCGCGTGCTGCTTGTCGGCACCGAGGCTGGTGAGGTAGTTGGTGATCGCGCCGTCGTACTGCGCGGTATGGGCGAACACCTTGGTCGCCAGCGCGAACTTCGTGTCGTAGCCGACAGCGCCGTTGCTGGCCTTCATCTCGTCGAGCACGCGGCCATAGTCGGACGGATCGCAGATCACCACCACGTCGCGATGGTTCTTGGCCGACGAGCGCAGCATGGTCGGGCCGCCGATGTCGATGTTCTCGATCGCGTCTTCGAGCGAGCATTCGTCCTTCGCGACGGTCTGCTGGAACGGATACAGGTTCACCACCACCATGTCGATGGTCGGGATGCCGTGCTGTTCGAGCGCGGCGACATGCTCGGGCAGGTCGCGGCGCGCCAGGATGCCGCCGTGCACTTTCGGATGCAGCGTCTTGACGCGGCCGTCCAGCATCTCCGGGAAGCCGGTGTAGTCGGCCACTTCCGTCACCTTCACGCCGTTGTCGGCGAGCAGTTTCGCGGTGCCGCCGGTCGAGAGAATGTTGACGCCCATGGCGGCCAGCGCCTTGGCGAAGTCGAGCACGCCGGTCTTGTCGGAGACGGAGATGAGAGCTTGTTTGATCATGATGTCAGGCTGACGGAAGTGATGGATAACGCAAGCGCTGCTGCCGGCCTTCCGCGCCGCCGGTGCCGCCGGCAGCGCTTGCGTTATCCGCATCGCCCGGCGGCGGCCGGGCCATGCCCTCACCGCGCGCTACAGCAAGCCGTGCTGCTGCAGTTTCTTGCGCAAGGTATTGCGATTGATGCCGAGCATGTCCGCCGCCAGCGACTGGTTGCCGCCGGCCCGGTTCATCACGGCCTCGAAAATCGGACGCTCGACGGTGAAGATCACCATGTCGTAGACGTTGGACGGTTGCATGTCGCCGAGATCCTTGAAGTATTTTTCTAGGCTCTTGCGGACGACATCCTGGATATTGTCTTTGCTCATGCTCTGCCGTAACCCCTGGAGAGGCGCGCGATCTGCCGGTCGTGCCGTGCGATCAGGCTGCCAGTCGTTCTTGTAAATGCAAATCTTGTGAAGCCGAATATTGTAACCGGTCGCCGAACGCCAGCTGCGATTCGAAGAAGGCATCGACCGCGGCGAGCTGCCCGTCCGCATCGTCGATCAGGTTCATGCGCCGGCGGAATTCCTCGCCGCCGGGCAGGTCGCGCACATACCAGCCGATGTGCTTGCGCGCCGTGCGCACGCCCTTGATGCCGCCGTAGAACGCGGTGTGCGCTTGCAAATGCTCGTGCATCAGCGCGCGCACCTCGGCTACCGTCGGCGGCGGCAGGTGCTCGCCGGTGCGCAGGTAATGGTCGATCTCGCGGAAGATCCACGGCCGCCCCTGGGCGGCGCGGCCGACCATGACGGCGTCGGCCTTCGTGTAGTCGAGGACGAACTTCGCCTTCTCCGGCGAGGTGATGTCGCCGTTGGCCACCACGGGAATCGACAGCGCCGCCTTGACTTCGGCGATCGTGTCGTATTCGGCGTCGCCGCTGTAGCCGTCGGCGCGGGTGCGGCCGTGCAGCGTCAGCATGGCGATGCCCGCCTCCTGCGCCATCCTCGCGACGCGCATGACGTTCTTGTGGTCGCGGTCCCATCCGGTGCGCGTCTTGAGCGTGACCGGCACGTCGACCGCGCCGACCACCGCCTCGAGGATCCGCGCCACCAGCGGCTCGTTCTGCAGCAGCGCCGAGCCGCACCAGCTGTTGCAGACCTTCTTCACCGGGCAACCCATGTTGATGTCGATGATCTGCGCGCCCTTGGCGACGTTGTACTTCGCGCATTCGGCCAGCATCGCCGGATCGGCGCCGGCGATCTGCACGGCCTTCGGCTCCATCTCGCCGGCATGGTCGATGCGGCGCGAGGTCTTCTCGGAAGCCCACAGGCGCGGATCGGACGCGGCCATCTCGGACACCGCGTAGCCCGCGCCGAGCTGCTTGCACAGCTGGCGGAAGGGACGGTCCGTCACGCCGGCCATGGGCGCGACGAAGACGTTGTTGCGGAGCGTGTGGGGACCGATCTTCACGATGTCGATGACGGAATGGCAAAGGCCGGCGGACGCGCATCGGGAATGGCCCGGCGCACGACGGATCGGCTGCTGAGGAAAACCGGTATTTTATCGCTATCGGGGCCGGGCCCGAAGCGCGATTTGCATGCGCGGAATGCGGCGGCACGCCGGGATGCGGCCGCCGCCAGCGACCGAGGATGCCTTCCGGATGTGCTGCCGCAATGGGCGCGGGATGCCCCGAGAGCGCCCGCTTGCCCGGGCGCATCGCGGCAACGCGCTTCCCGGCGCCGGCGGAGGCGCGCCGTCAGCGATCGATCTCGTCGAGCACCGCCGGCGACAGGTGGGCAACATCGGCCCATTGCAGGATCTGCATGCCCTGCGGCGTCCAGCGCACGCGGTTGATGCTGGCGTTGAGGATGTCGAAGTCGCGCGGCGCGGCGAAATCGATGCGGTCCGAAGCCGCGCGGTAGATGCAGTCGAGCACGCCGCCATGGGTCACCAGCGCCACCTTGCGCCAGCCCCTGCCCTGCACCAGCCGCTCGATCGTGCCGACGACGCGGCGGAAGAATTCGTCCAGCGTCTCGGCCACGTGCACGCCGGCCGGATAACGCGCATGGCGGTCGCGCGCCTTCCAGGCCGCGTGGGCCTCCGGATAGCGCTCGCCGATCTCGCCGTACAGCAGGCCTTCGAAAGCGCCGAAGCAGCGCTCGCGCAGGCCGCGGTCGACCTGCACCGGCAGGCCGGCGCGGTCCGCCACCGCCTGCGCCGTCTGCAATGCGCGCTGCAGGTCGCTCGACACGATCGCGTCGAGCCCTTCATCGGCCAGCGCGGCGCCGAGCGCCGCGGCCTGCCGCAGCCCTTCCTCGTTGAGCGGGATGTCGAGATGGCCCTGCAGGCGCTTCTCGGCATTCCAGGCGGTCTCGCCGTGGCGGATCAGGATCAGTTCGGTCATGCGGGCCAGATGCTGTTGTCGGTGCTGCCGACCATGAGGGGATTGAGGGTGTAGCGGCCCATATACGATGCCTCGGCCAGCACGTGGCCCTTGAGGGCGTCACGCACCTGCTGGCCGGTGAACTTGCCGTCGACGGGCAGCCGTTCGATGTCGAGCGCGTAGAGCGTGAACACGTAGCGATGCACCAGCGCATCGTTCCAGGGCGGGCACGGGCCGTCGTAGCCGTAGTAGTCGCCGGCCATGTCCTTGTCGCCGGCGAACCAGCCGGTGTAATCATTGATGCCGTGGCGCACGCCCGGATGATCCTTCACCTCGGGGCCGCCCTTGCCGCGCGCGGTGACGCCGTTGCTGAATTCGCCGGCGGCGACCATCGCCGTCGAGGCCGGCAGGTCGACCATCACCCAGTGGAAGAAATCGACGCGCGGCAGGTCGGCCGGCACGATCCTGCCTTCCTGGTTGACGTCGTCGCCGCGCGACGGCACGTCGGGATCGTGGCACAGCAGCACGAAGGATTTCGTGCCGGCCGGCACCTCGCTCCAGGCGAGATGCGGATTCTTGTTGGCCGACAGCGTCACGTGGCTGGCCGGGTCCATCACGCAGAACGCGTAGTCGCCCGGGATGTATTCGCCCTGCTTGAAGGAATCGCTCCACAGCTTCATCGTTGCCTCCTCTCGGATGGAATCACTTGGGTTTGACTTGCAGCCAGAAGGTCACCGGGCCGTCGTTGGTCAGCGACACCTGCATGTTCGCGCCGAAGCGGCCGGTCTGCACGACGCCATGGCGCTCGCGCGCCTGCGTGACAAAGTAATCGAACAGGCGGCGCCCCTCGTCCGGCGCCGCGGCCGGCGTGAACGAGGGCCGCGTGCCCGACTGCGTGTCGGCCGCCAGCGTGAACTGCGGCACCAGCAGCAGGCCGCCGGCGACGTCGGCCACGCTGCGGTTCATCTTGCCCTGCTCGTCGGAAAACACGCGGTAGGACAGTAGCTTGGCAAGCAGCGCATCGGCCTCCTTCTCGCTGTCGCCGCGCTCGGCGCATACCAGCACCATCAGGCCGGGGCCGATCGCGCCGACAGTCTCGCCCTCGACCACGACGTCGGCGCGGGACACCCGCTGCAGCAATCCGATCATCCGGCCCGCCTCACGCCAGCGTGACGCGCGCGAACTTGCGCTTGCCGACCTGCAGCACGAATGTACCGCCTTCGACCTTCAGCGCCTTGTCGGAGATCACGGCGCCATCGATGCGCACGCCGCCCTGCTCGATCATGCGCATGGCTTCCGACGTCGAGGCGCACAGGTTGGCCTGCTTGAGCAGCTGACCGATGCCAAGCGGCGCGCCGGACAGGCTCAGCGCGGGAATGTCGTCGGGAATGCCGCCGCGGGCGCGGTTGTTGAAGTCTTCCAGCGCTTCTTCGGCCGCCTTGCGCGAATGGAAGCGCTCGACGATTTCCTGGCCGAGCAGCACCTTGATGTCGCGCGGGTTGCGGCCCTCGCCGACTTCCTTGCGGAACTGCGCGATCTCGCCGATCGAGCGCCACGACAGCAGCTCGTAATAGCGCCACATCATCTCGTCGGAGATGCTCATCACCTTGGCGAACATGATGTTGGCCGGCTCGGTGATGCCGATGTAGTTGCCCTTGGACTTGGACATCTTCTCGACGCCGTCGAGACCTTCCAGCAGCGGCATCGTCAGGATGCACTGCGGCTCCTGGCCATACTGCTTCTGCAGCTCGCGGCCGACCAGCAGGTTGAACTTCTGGTCCGTGCCGCCGAGCTCGAGGTCCGACTGCAGCGCCACCGAATCGTAGCCCTGCATCAGCGGATACAGCAGTTCGTGCACCGAGATCGGCGTGCCGGCCTTGTAGCGCTTGGTGAAATCTTCCCGCTCGAGGATGCGGGCGACGGTATATTTTGCCGCCAGCTCGATCATGCCGCGCGCGCCGAGCGGGTCCGACCACTCGGAGTTGTAGCGGATTTCCGTGCGCGCCGGATCGAGCACCAGGCTGGCCTGGGCGAAGTAGGTCTTGGCGTTTTCCTCGATCTGCGCACGGGTCAGCGGCGGACGGGTGACATTGCGGCCGGACGGATCGCCGATCATCGAGGTGAAGTCGCCGATCAGGAAGATGACGGTATGGCCCAGATTTTGCAGCTGGCGCATCTTGTTCAGCACCACGGTATGACCGAGATGCAGGTCCGGCGCGGTCGGGTCGAGGCCGAGCTTGATCCGCAGAGGCTTGCCCGTCTGTTCGGCGCGGGCCAGCTTCTGCGCGAATTCGGATTCGATCAGCAGTTCCTCGACGCCGCGCTTGGCGATCGCCAGCGCCTCCTGGACAGCGTCGGACAACGGCAGGGCGGCACCGGTTTCATTGGCGCTCTGATTGCCTTCTTGCAATTTATCTTGGTGATCCATGGGCTGAGGATGATTAAGGTTCGAAATGGAGAAAATCACTACCATGCCTTTGGTATAATCCCCTGTCCTTTCCAGCCTTGCCGGATGTCAATGGATATCGCGGCAAGACCTGCGGAGGAGACCAGCTGGCTGTCGGATGGGGCCTGTGCCGGATCCCGCTATGAACGGATCCGCAAGCCGTCCTGTGCCGTCCGGCAGCCGACTAGACGAAACCACAAATTCTAACTTATTGCATGTTCTCGATAGACAAAATCATCCGGATAAGCGCAGGCAGTAAGCTACAGTCGGGATCGTCGCGCAAGACACGCATCATCACTTCGACCGCATTCTTCCTCGCCCTCTGCGCCTTCGGCGCGGCCGGCGTGGCGCCGATGGCGCCGGACGCCGCCAACCTGCCCGTCAAGTCCATCACCGAAGAGCTGTCGCTGCCTGCACTGCAGGAACAGATCGCGGCGCTCTCCCGCAACGAACAGCAATTTCTCTCCGAAGAAACCATCCGTTCCGGCGATACGCTGGCCGCCCTGCTCTCGCGCCTCGGCGTGCACGACAACGATGCGGCCGCCTTCATCAAGTCGGACCGCACCGCGCGCTCGCTGCTGCAGCTGCGCCCGGGCCGCCTGGTGCAGGCACGGACGTCGGCGGACGGTTCCCTGCTGTGGCTGTCCGCGACCGCTTCCGACGGCCGCGATGCCCCGGTGCGCAACCTGGTGATCGAGCGCGACGGCGCCGGCTTCAAGGCCACGGAAACCGCGGCGGCGCTCGAGCGCCGTGTCGAGATGCGCACCGGCGAGATCCGCTCCTCGCTGTTTGCCGCGACCGATGCCGTCCAGCTTCCCGACCAGGTGGCGATGCAACTGGTCGACATGTTCTCGACCGATATCGACTTCGCCTCCGACCTGCGCCGCGGCGACCGCTTCAACGTCGTCTACGAAACCCTCTGGCAGCGCGGCGAATACGTCCGCACCGGCCGCATCCTGGCCGCGGAGTTCGTCAATGCCGGCAAGACCTACCAGGCGGTGTGGTTCGACGATCCCGAATCGAAGCAGGGCGGCGGCTACTACGGTTTCGACGGCAAGTCGCTCAAGAAGGCCTTCCTGAAATCGCCGGTCGAGTTTTCCCGTATCTCGTCCGGCTTCGCAATGCGCCAGCATCCGATCTCGGGCCAGTGGAAGCAGCACAAGGGCGTCGACTACGCCGCGCCGACCGGCACGCCGATACGCGCCACGTCGGACGGCGTGGTCGAGTTCGCCGGCCGCCAGGGGGGCTACGGCAACCTGATCGTCATCAAGCATGCCGGCAAGTTCTCGACCGCCTACGGCCACCTGTCGCGCTTCGCGTCCGGCATGCGCCGCGGCATGAAGGTCAGCCAAGGCGAGGTGATCGGCTACGTCGGCTCGACCGGCTGGTCGACCGGCCCCCACCTGCACTACGAGTTCCGGGTCGCGAACGAACCGCGCAATCCGCTGACGATCGACATGCCCACGGCCCAGCCGCTGGCCGCTGCCGACCTGCAGCGCTTCAAGCTGGTGGCCGCCGAGATGTCGCACCGCTTCGCGCTGATGAACCCGAACCTCAGCGGCACGAAGATCGCCGCGAAGTGACCGTGCCATTCCGGCAGCACCTGTTGCTGCCGGAGTCCGCGCCATACCAATTGCTTAGACCGTCAGGGGTTGGCTAGTACAATGGCCGCACCGCTGACGGTTTTTTTGTTTCCCGTGACTGCCACTTTCCCCTCCTCCGGCCTGTACATCGGACTGATGTCGGGCACCAGCCTCGACGGCGTCGACGGCGTGATCGCCCGCTTCGATGGCGGCGGCGCCACGACGCTGGCCGCGGCGAGCACCGCGTTTCCCGGAGCGCTGCGCGCCGAACTGATGGATCTGCAGGCCGCCGGCCACGACGAGATCCATCGCGAAGCGCTGGCGGCCAACGGCCTGGCGGACTGTTACGCCGACTGCGTTGCGGCGCTGCTGTCGCAGGTCCGGCTTTCCCCCGCGGATATCCGCGCCGTTGGCGTGCATGGCCAGACGATCCGCCACCGCCCGGAGCTCGGTTACACGCGCCAGACCAACAACCCCGCGCTGCTGGCCGAACGCACCGGCATCGATGTCGTCTCCGATTTCCGCAGCCGCGACATCGCCGCCGGCGGCCAGGGCGCGCCGCTGGTGCCGGCCTTCCACGCAGCCGTGTTCGGCGCGCCGGACCGCACCCGCGTGGTGGCCAATATCGGCGGCATTGCCAACATCAGCATCCTCGAAGCCGGCGGACAACGGGTGACCGGCTACGACACCGGGCCCGGCAATGTGCTGATCGACGGCTGGATCGGCCGCCATCGCGGCGCACCTTACGATGCCGACGGCGCCTGGGCGCGCAGCGGCTGCGTGAACGGCGCCCTGCTTGCGGTGCTGCGCAGCGAGCCCTATTTTTCGCTTCCGCCGCCCAAGAGCACCGGCCGCGACCTGTTCCACATGGCCTGGCTCGATCGCATGCTGGCCGCCTTTCCGGGACTTGCGCCGGCGGATGTCCAGGCGACGCTCACGGCATTGACCGCCACGACGCTTGCCGACGCCATCGTCGCCGGCGCGCGCGATACCGAGGCGGTGTATGTGTGCGGCGGCGGTGCGCACAACGGCTTCCTGATGGAATTGCTGCAGGCAGCGCTGCGCGACGCAGATTCGGGGGCACTGGTCTACACGACGGAAAAACTCGGCATTGCGCCGAACCGGGTCGAGGCGCTGGCCTTTGCCTGGCTGGCGCGTCGCTTCATCGAGCGCGAGCCCGGCAACCTGGCGCTGGTGACCGGCGCCCGCGGGCCACGCATTCTTGGAGCATTGTATCCAGCGTGAGATGCCCGTCCGCGATATGGCTGCGCTCCGCCGGGATGCGGGCCGGCTTGCGCCCCCTGAAGTGAACAGGCGAAAAAAACGGCTGGAATCTCCAGCCGTTCTTCATCGTGCAGGTTTCCCGGGTGTCAGGCCGAAAACGACGAGCCGCAACCGCAGGTGGTGGTGGCGTTCGGGTTCTTGATGACGAACTGCGCGCCCTCGATGTCATCCTTGTAATCGATTTCGGCGCCAACCAGATACTGGTAGCTCATGGAGTCGATCAGCAGTTGCACGCCGTTCTTCACCATCGTCGTATCGTCCTCGTTGGCGATCTCGTCGAAGGTGAAACCATACTGGAAGCCGGAGCAGCCGCCGCCCTGCACGAAGACGCGCAGCTTCAGATCGGGATTGCCCTCTTCCGCGATCAGTTCGGCGACTTTGGAAGCAGCGGCGTCGGTGAAGACGATCGGTGCGGGCATTTCGGTGACGGCGTTCATGTGAGGCTCCTGCTGGAATCTGTTCGGTTGGTGCGGAAAGCGGCGCCCTTCCAGGGCGCCCGGCTGTGGCATCCGGCGTGGTAAGACCGGATGGCGGCACGGCTGTTCCCGAAATTATAGTCGTTCGGCGAATTTCACGTGTTCGACAGGGCCAGCTTGAGGACAGGCTCGCTTCCCTGATCATGGGTCAGCTTGCCCGACACCACCGCTCCGCCATGCATTTCGAGTGCCTTGTAGTGCACATCCCCTATGATGCGGGCTTTCGGCTGCAATTCAAGGAGCTCGGTCGAATGCACCGGGCCGGCGATCTCGCCGTTGACGACGAGATAAGCAACGCGCACTTCGCCTTCCACCTTGGCATGCTCGGAAATGACCAGCATGCTGGCATCGTCGCCGTCGGCGATCACGTTTCCCTTCACATGACCGTCGATACGCAGGCCGCCCTTGAAATGCAGGTTGCCTTCGATGCGGGTCGAAATGCCAATCAGGCTGTCGATCGTGCTCTTGGTTTTGCGGCCGAACATAGTGAATCCTCTACAAAGTGGCGGCTTGCTGTGCCCGGATCTGTCCCTTGTCGAGGATGCGCGCCTGTACGGCACGCATCGTTACTCCTTCCGGCAAGGTCAGGACGCCTTCGACACGCTGGTAATGCTTGAATGCGAGCCGGAACTTGTCGGCATCGCCGGTCTTCCCGTCAGGAAAAACCATCATAGCATCTTTGCCGTCCTGAATGACCGTCACGACAAGCTGGAGATTGCCGACGAATTCCGCGCTTCCCTTGCCGCCCTGCATCACCAGGAGACGGTAACGCAACTGGTTCGGAGCCACGGATTCCGCCTGCAGGCTGCGGATGCTGACGCCCTGCGCCGCCGTTCCCGCGGGAAGCAGGCGCTCGAAGAACGCCAGGTCTTCCTTGAGTTTAGTGTTCTCGGCCTCCAGGGCCTTGACTTGTGTCACCAGTTGCCGTTGCGCCGCACGCTCCATGTTGAGCTGGCTTTCGGCCGCGTTCGCCGTCGTGGAATATTCCTCGTGCTCGGTGCGCAGGCGATCCAGCTCGGCCTGAAGGCGGACCACCTGCTCGCGCGTCGTTCCGAAGCCCGTGATGCTGCGTCCCAGGTCGTAGGCCCACAGCGCACCGGCGCCGCCGACTGCCACGACGAGTGCCATTCCCAACAGGCGCAGCGGCCAGGGAACATGGGTCTTGATCTTCATGCGCGGGGCCGAGACCGACATGCGCCGGAACAGCAACTTCATGCGCAGCGAACGGCCGAACGGATTGGAAGACATGGATCAGGCGTCGTGTGATGCGGGTGGGCGGAGCCATGCTCGCTGCGGCGCAGCAAGCATTGACTTACGGCATCACGGGAATATGCCCCAATCCGGCATCCTCTTCAAGGCCGAACATGATGTTCATGCACTGCACGCCTTGACCGGCGGCACCTTTCACCAGGTTGTCCTCCACCACGAGGATGACCAGCTGGTCGCCCCCTTCCGGACGATGGACGGCGATGCGCAGCATGTTCGAGGCGCGCACGGAGCGCGTTTCCGGATGGCTGCCCGGCGGCATGACATCGACGAAGCGGGCGCCGGCGTAGTGCTTCTCGTAGAGCGCCTGGAAGTCGACGTCGCGCGCCTCCGGGAGAATGGTGGCGTACAGCGTGGAATGGATGCCGCGGATCATCGGCAGGAGATGCGGCACGAAGGTCAGTCCGATCTTGCGGCCGGCGATCGCTTCCAGCCCCTGGGTGGTTTCCGGAAGATGGCGATGTCCCTTGACTGCATACGCCTTGAAATTGTCGGAGGCCTCGGCCAGCAGCGTATGCACCTCCGCCTTGCGGCCCGCGCCGGACGCGCCGGACTTGCAGTCGGCGATCAGCGCCGATTCATTGACCAGCGGCTTGCCCTGCGCCAGCAGCGGCGCATAGCCGAGCTGCATGGACGTCGGGTAGCATCCCGGCAGGCCGATCACGCGCGCCTTGCGGATGGCTTCGCGGTTGATCTCGGGCAGGCCGTAGACGGCTTCCGCCAGGATGTCCGGGCAACAGTGCGGCATGCCGTACCACTTCTCGAATTCGGCGGTGTCCTGCAGACGGAAATCGGCGGCAAGGTCGATGATCTTCACGCCGGCAGCCAGCAGCTCCGGCGCCTGCGCCATCGCGACGCCATGCGGCGTCGCAAAGAAGACCACGTCGCAATCGGTCAGCCGGGCCTTCTCCGGCGCGCTGAACGCCAGCGACACGCGACCGCGCAGCGAGGGGAACATCTCGGCGACCGGCATGCCGTCTTCCTTGCGCGAGGTAATCGCGGTCAACTCCACGCCCGGATGCGCCGCCAGCAGGCGCAACAATTCGACGCCCGTGTATCCCGTGCCGCCGACGATACCAACCTTGATCATGCCGATTCCTTCCAGATGAAAACGAGTGATGTGACAAGACGCGAGATTTTAGCAGCATGCGTTCGACCGCCCCGGTGCGCGCTTGCTGCATGGGCCCGGCGCGCCCTGTCTCCGGAACAGGCGCCGGCGCTGCGCCCTGCGCCTGCCGATCGCAACTTTCCGCGCAGCCGCCCCAAAAGAAAAAACCGCCAGGCGTGCACCTGGCGGTTTTGACGAAGAGCCTGAAGCGGAGGATTAACGCTTCGAGAACTGCTTCGCGCGGCGTGCCTTGCGGAGACCGACCTTCTTGCGCTCGACTTCACGTGCATCGCGGGTGACGAAGCCGGCTTTCGCCAGTTCCGACTTCAGCGTCGCATCGTAATCGATCAGGGCGCGGGTGATGCCGTGACGGACTGCGCCGGACTGGCCGGATTCGCCGCCGCCGTGGACGTTCACCATGATGTCGAATTTCTCGAGGTTGCCGGTCAGCTCGAGCGGCTGACGGATCACCATGAGACCGGTTTCGCGCGAGAAGTACTCGGCGGCCGGCTTGCCGTTGACGGTGATCTTGCCGCTGCCTGCCTTGATGAAAACACGAGCCACTGCACTCTTGCGACGGCCGGTTCCGTAATTGTAGTTACCGATCATGTCTGTTCCTTAGAGGTCGAGTGCCTTGGGTTGCTGGGCGGAGTGCGGATGGGTACCTTCCGCGTACACCTTCAGCTTCTTGATCATCGCGTAGCCGAGCGGGCCCTTCGGCAGCATGCCTTTGACGGCCTTCTCGAGGGCGCGACCCGGAAAACGCTGTTGCATTTTCAGGAAGTTCGTTTCGTAGATACCGCCCGGATAGGTCGAGTGACGGTAGTAGGTCTTGTCGAGCGCCTTGTTGCCGGTGACGCGCAGCTTGCCTGCATTGATGACGATGATGAAATCGCCGGTATCGACGTGCGGAGTAAATTCCGGTTTGTGCTTGCCGCGCAGACGGCGTGCCACTTCGCTGGCGACACGGCCGAGGACTTTGTCCGTCGCGTCAATCACGAACCACTCGCGTTGCACCTCATGGGCTTTCGCGGAAAAGGTCTTCATGTTGACTTCCTAAGTAAGTAACTTGCTCAAATTCGTGGCGGTTCCGGATCGACTTCATGACTGCAAAAGCGCCGGACTCGACCTTATTGGCTTTCCTGAGCAAACGGAAAGTCTGAAACTATAGCATTTTCAAGGACTTGGCGTCAAACCAAATTCGATTTCCGGGGGCGCCTGGCCACCTTGCCCCGACAATCTACGGGAAGCGCCCCGTTTTTCGCGCAACCCGGGGCAGGACGCGCCGCATCGGCGGCGCCTGCCGGCTCCGCATGCCGGAGGTCGCACGCGCCCGCAAGATGAAATGCCGTGACACAGTTACAATGACCGGCTGATTTTTACGACTGCGAGACGCTGATATGGAATGCACAGTACGCTGGACCGGCCCGTCGGGCATGACTTTCCTTGCCGAGAGCGGCTCGGGACACATCGTCGCCATGGACGGCGCCCCCGAGGGAGGCGGCCGCAACCTGGCGCCCAGGCCGATGGAACTGGTCCTTGCCGGCACCGGCGGCTGCACGGCCTATGACGTGGTGCTGATCCTCAAGCGGGGCCGGCACCAGGTGTCCGGCTGCGATGTCAGCCTGAAGGCGGAACGCGCCGGCGAAGACCCCAAGGTCTTCACAAGCATCCATTTCCATTTCACGGTGCGCGGCCGCAACCTGAATCCCACCCATGTCGAACGCGCCATCAAGCTGTCGCACGACAAGTACTGTTCTGCGTCCATCATGATGGCAAAAACCGCGATCCTGACGCATTCTTTCGAGATTATCGAGGAATCGACCGAGTCCTGAGCGACGTCGGACCGCCATGCCCTCCTATATATAGTAAGCAACGCTCGTCATGACTTTGGCGGCGGCCCTCATTGCATTCCGGACCGGCGGCGGCATCTCGGCCGCCCCCAGTTCGCGCGCTGCGGCACCGTGCGCAATCTCGTCCAGCTTCATCTGCGCAACGATGGCACGCGAGCGCAGATCCTCCGGCGGCAGTTTGTCGAGGTGTCCCGCCAGATGCTCCTCCACCTGGCGCTCCGTTTCCACGACGAAGCCCAGGCTCTGCGCATCGCCGACGCGTGCCGCCACGGCGCCGAGCATGTAAGCGCCCGCATACCAGAATGGATTGAGCAGGCTGGGCCGCGAGCCGAGCTCCATCAGGCGCTCGGCTGTCCACGCCAGGTGATCCTCCTCCTCCCGGCCGGCCTGCGCGAACTGCCGCCGCAGTTCGGCCGTGCGTGCGAATCGCCCTTGGGCATCGTACAACGCCTGAGCGCATATTTCTCCAACATGATTGACGCGCATCAAACCTGCGCTGTGTCGGCGCTGTGCGTCATCGAGCATGGCCTCGGCCGAGCCGGCCGGATTTGCGCGCGAGGAACTGGCTACGCCGGAAACTACGCGCAACGCGCGGTCAAGTCCGGCGATCAGGCTGTCAATTTGAAGAGTCGGGATTGCCATTCTTATATAAGAGTATGCGGATTTGTTGCGCCTGCACGACAAAAAAATGCTGGGTTGCAATAAAAGCCAAAATCCTTTTGCCCTCACCAGCGTTATTTGTTGAAATGCTTGCTAGCTTCTTCATCACCAGCATGGAAGTCAGCGGGGACATTACCACTCCCGGACCCGCTGCTCAATGCAGACAAGAAGTTTTGCCTTACCAATCTTTGGAGAATATCAATGAAAAAATCGCTTCTCGCACTCGCAGTTCTCGGCGCATTCGCAGGTGCAGCACACGCTCAGACTTCCGTGACGATCTACGGTGCGATGGACGTTGGCCTGACCAAGTCCACCGGCTCGACGACCGCAGTCAACGCTGGCGACAACAACAAGCTCGGCTTCCGCGGCACTGAAGACCTGGGTGGCGGTCTGTCCGCTCTGTTCCAGGCAGAAATCCGCTTCGACCCGAACACCGGCAAGAGCGAAGGCAATGGCAACCGTCCGCTGTTCCAGGGCTCGTCCGTCGTCGGCCTGTCCGGCGGTTTCGGTACCCTCCGCCTGGGCCGCGCCCTGTCGCCGATGCAGGCAACGATGCCGGCCTACGATGCATGGGGCGCAACCCGCAACCGTGCCACCTTCGTTCCGGGCATCGCTCTGGCGACCTACAACTCCAACCCGCTGGAGCCGCTGGGCACGATGAATCGCTTCTCCAACGGCATCTTCTACACGACCCCGAACATGAATGGCCTGCAGGCCCAGTTCGCCTTCCAGACCAAGCAGGCACAGGACGCTGGCACCCCGGCATCGGCAGCTTTCTCGACCGCCGCCACCTACGCCAACGGCCCGCTGGCTGCATCGCTCACCTACGAGCGCAACGCCATCCGTGACAAGTTCTGGGGCCTGGGCGCTTCGTACAAGATGGGCACCTTCACCCTGATGGGCACCTACGCCAACGCCGACAACAGCACCATCGCTGTCCCGGCAGCTGTCGCCGGCGTCCGCGCTCGCGATGCCAAGGCATGGACCGTGAGCGGCAAGGCTGCCGTCGGTTCGGGCAACTTCCTGGTCGGTTACGGCACGCTGAACCCGAACGGTGGCAACAACGACACCAACCAGCTGTCCGCTGGCTACGAGCACAACCTGTCCAAGCGTACCTTCCTGTACACCGACATCAAGCGCTCGAAGACCGATGGTCGCAAGGCTGTCAACACCTTCGACGTGGGCGTGCACCACAACTTCTAAGCATCTGATCCGGCCCCGCATGCCGCCTGGCGGCATGCGGGACGGGTAATTTGCCTGGCAAGTCGACGGGCGCATCCGAGCAATCGGCGGCGCCCGTTGTCTTTTGCTGCGCCGGGCCGTACACAGATTCGACGACTTATCTGGACAGGTAGCGTATGCCGTCATGATCGGCATCCGGACGACGGATCCGGTCACAGCGTTGCAAACTTGCCTGCCTCGCTTATGCAACTGCATGTTGTACGCGTCCCACAATGATGGCACTCCATCTATGCAGGGATCGGCAACAATGCAACAATAATAAGCTGAAAACGAACGTGCGTTCACTTTGCCGCCCGGACGATGCCGTCGGCAGGCGCACATGGATGAAAAAGCCCTTTCGCCTAGCAGCCCTCTTGGAGACAACATGCAGAAAAAAGTACTTGCAGCACTGATCGGCACCCTTTGCGCAGTGCCGGCGTTCGCCCAGACCAACGTTACCATCTACGGCATCATGGATGCCGGCCTGCACTTCGGTGCCGGCCGAGCCAAGCTGGTCTCCGGCATCGCCGAGGGCTCGCGCCTCGGCTTCAAGGGCATGGAAGATCTCGGCGGCGGCTACAAGGCCCTCTTCAACATCGAAGCGCGCGTCGAACTCGGCACCGGCAAACAGGTTGCCGGCAATATCAGCGATTACCAGGGCATGGCCCTCGTGCGCGGTTTCGACAGCGCGCTGGTTGCCGCCACCCCGGCCCTCTTCAACGCAGCAGCGCCGACCAATGCCGCCGCGCTGCGCGCCGCCGCCTACAATGCCGGCGTCCAGGTGACCAACGGCTTCAACCGCACCATCGTCAACAACGCCAACGCGCTGTTCGACCGCACCTCGATGGTCGGCCTGATCACTCCGGTCGGCGCCGTCCTCGGCGGCCGCATGTATACCCCTGGCTATGAAATCCTCGCTGCCGGCGACACCTTCGAGACCGGCACCGCAGGTGGCTGGGGCACGCTGACCGGCGGTTCCGCCGGCCTGCTGTCCGCTGGTGTGTCGATCCGCTCGGACAACGCCGTCCAGTACCGCATCCAGACCCCGGCCGGCATCAGCGCCGCGGTCATGTACGGTTTCCGCAACTCGGGCTATGTCGGCCTCGACAAGAAGTTCTACGGCGCCAACGTCAAGTACAAGGCGAACGGTTTCGACGTCGGCCTGGGCTACAACCATGGCACCGACCAGATCGGCCGCAAGGGCCTCGTGACCTGGACGATCGCGGGTTCGTACGAGACCGGTCCGATGAAGTTCTTCGCCGGCTATCACAACATGGAAAACCCGAACTCGGTGCTGGTGGATGAATTCGTCACGCGCGGCTGGGAACCGGCAGTCACGCCGCAGCTGACTGCCGCCCTGTCTGCCCTGCCGGCCGCCCTGGCTGCCGTGCGTCCGGCCATCATCGACGGCTACCGCGCCGCGTTCCGCAACACGCTGGCGACCAACCTGAAGCTCGACGCCGTCAGCTGGACGCTGGGCATGCATTATCGCCTGGGCGCCGGCCGCATCATGGCGTCGTACAACTCGGTCAACGACAAGACCGCGCCGAACGCCGATGCGGCACAGTACTCGATCGGCTTCGACTATGACCTGTCCAAGCGTACCGACATCTATACGATCGCATCGATCGTCACCAACAAGAACGGCGCGCAGTACGCTCCGGGCGCAGCATCGGCTCCGGGCGGCTTCACCAAGGCGCCGGGCGAAGACGGCCGCGCCTTCCAGGTCGGCATCCGTCACCGCTTCTGATGACGACAGAACCCGCCGACCGGCGGGTTGGCGCCTGACAAGAACGGCAGCATCCTACGGGATGCTGCCGTTTTTCATTGGAGGCTCGGGGAAAGGCAGCGCGCAGCCAGACGAGGAGGAAAGACTCAGTCGGGACACTTCCGCTTCGGGCGAAACACGGCGGCATCCGCATAGAAGGCGGCATCCTGCCCGTCCCACCATCCCGGTACGCCAGACATCGGCAGATGCATGAAATCGCCGGTCGTCAGCCCGCCCGCAAGACGATCGGCGGCCAGGCGATCGACCAGTGCCCGCCGCGCGTGTTCCGGGAGCATGAAGTATCCCTCCGGCGCCGCCACGACGAGGACATGCGCAGTGATCGCCTTGTAGGGCGCCACCAGCTTTTCCATCAATGCATGGCCGAACAGCCGGACTTCCGCATCGCGCAGGAACGCGTCGCGGCGCGCGATGAACAGTTCGTCCCAGCGATGCTGGCGCAAGGCATCGGCGATCCCGGCATCCCGCGTCACGAGGAGCGCTGCGTTCTCGTCGTAGATGGTGGCGGCGTCGCGCACCTTGCCGCGTACCGTCAGGCGCGCATCGCGGGTCACGGCACGCTCGATCTCCGCCGCCTGCACCGCGTTGAGCGCGACCTTGGTGCGCGGATAGGTCAGCCAGACCAGCGCATTGAAGAAGTCATGGAGATTGTCGCGGGTCGGCACGCCGCCGGTCGCGCTGATGAATGCCTCGTAGGCCACGCCGTCCGGCAGTTCCGACTGCGGCACGAAATGCACCGTGCGGCCACGATGGTTCCGCAAGCCGCGTTCCGCCGCCGCGGCGTTCAGGGCCGCGCGCCAGTCGGCCGCGGCCATGATCGGCGCCGCTGCCGGCCACAGCGGCGCCAGCCATGGACGCCGCCAGTCGATCTGCGCGCGAAAGTCGGCAGCCATGCCGGCCCGCCGTTCAGTCCGCCTTCCAGCCGATCGATTCTCCGCCGTTGAGCGGCACGACGGTCGCCTCGCCGAACGGCAGCTCCGCCGGCAGCGTCCACTGCTCCCGGCGCAGCGTCAGCGAGCCGGCATTGCGCGGCAGGCCATAGAAATCCGGTCCATGATGGCTGGCGAAACCCTCGAGCTTGTCCAGCGCGCCGGCCTGGTCGAATGCCTGCGCATACAGCTCCATGGCATGCAGCGCGGTGTAGCAGCCGGCGCAGCCGCAGGCGTGTTCCTTCAGGCCCTTCGGATGCGGCGCCGAATCGGTGCCGAGGAAGAATTTCGGGCTACTCGAGGTGGCCGCCCTGACCAGTGCGACACGATGTTCCTCCCGCTTGAGGACCGGCAGGCAATAGTAATGCGGCCGGATGCCGCCCTTGAAGATCTCGTTGCGGTTGTACAGCAGGTGGTGCGCCGTGATGGTCGCGGCAACGTGGCGGTCGGCCGCGGCGACGTACTCCGCAGCCTGGCGCGTGGTGATGTGCTCGAACACCACCTTCAGCTCGGGCATCGCGCGGCGCAGCGGCTCCATCACCCGGTCGATGAACACGGCCTCGCGGTCGAAGATGTCGACGGCCGGGTCGGTAACCTCCCCGTGCACCAGGAAGGGCATGCCGACTTCCTGCATGACTTCCAGCGTGCGATAGGTCTTCGCCAGATCCGTCACTCCGGCATCGGAATTGGTGGTCGCGCCCGCGGGATACAGCTTGAGCGCATGCACGAAACCGCTATCCTTCGCGCGGCGGATCTCGTCGGGCGGCGTGTTGTCGGTCAGGTAGAGCGTCATCAGCGGCTCGAAGGCCATGCCGTCCGGCAGCGCCGCCAGGATGCGCTCTCGGTAGGCCGCAGCCTGCGCGGTCGTCGTGACCGGCGGCTTCAGGTTCGGCATGACGATGGCGCGTGCGAACTGACGCGCGGTATGCGGCAGCACGGCCGCGAGCCCGGCACCGTCGCGCAGGTGCAGGTGCCAGTCGTCGGGACGGGTGATGGTGAGGGACGAAACGGGAGCGGTGGATGCGGTGGTCATGGCGGGCGATTCCTCGAAGAGCCGCTATTTTACCCGCTGGACGCCCTGCCCTTGCCCACGGCAGGCGTGAAAAAGCCGCGCGGGCGGGGATGCCGGCGCGGCTTTTCCGGACGTCGGGGCGATCAGTGCGTGATGATCTTGGCAAGGAAATCGCGGGCCCGGTCCGAGCGCGGCGATCCGAAGAACTCTTCCTTGGTGCAATCCTCGACGATGGCGCCGCGGTCCATGAAGATCACGCGGTTGGCCACCTTGCGCGCGAAACCCATCTCGTGCGTGACCACCATCATCGTCATGCCTTCCTGCGCCAGGCCGACCATGACGTCGAGCACCTCGTTGATCATTTCGGGATCGAGTGCCGAGGTCGGCTCGTCGAACAGCATGGCGATCGGGTCCATCGACAGCGCGCGGGCGATCGCCACGCGCTGCTGCTGGCCGCCCGACAGCTGGCCGGGGAACTTGTCCTTCTGGGACAACAGGCCCACGCGGTCGAGGTATTTCAGCCCTTTCTCGGTCGCCTCTTCCTCGCTGCGCCCGAGCACCTTGACCTGGCCGAGCGTGAGGTTCTGGCGGATGGTCAGGTGCGGGAACAGCTCGAAGTTCTGGAACACCATGCCGATGTGCGAGCGCAGCTTCGACAGGTTGGTCTTCGGGTCGGTCAGCGAGGTGCCGTTGACGATGATCTCACCCTTCTGGAAGGGCTCGAGGCCGTTGACGGTCTTGATGAGGGTGGATTTGCCCGAGCCGGAGGGGCCGCACACCACCAGCACGTCGCCCTTGGCCACGCTGGTGCTGCAATCGGTCAGCACCTGGAAACTGCCGTACCACTTGCTCACATTCTTGATCTCGATCATGTTCTCTTCCTTAGCGAATGATGGCGATGCGCTTCTGCAGCATCTTGACGCCGGTGGACAGCGTGAAGCAGAGCGCGAAGTAGACGATGGCGACGAACAGGTACATCTCCACCACGCGGCTGTCGCGCTGGGCGATCTTCACGGCGGCGCCGACGAAGTCCGTCACGTTCAGCAGGGACACCAGCGACACGTCCTGGAACAGCACGATGGTCTGGGTCAGCAGGATCGGCAGCATGTTGCGGAAGGCCTGCGGCAGGATGATCAGGCGCATCGTCTGGCCGTAGGTCAGGCCGATCGCATACCCGGCGTTCACCTGGCCCTTGGGGATGCTCTGGATGCCGGCGCGCATGATCTCGCAGAAATACGCCGCCTCGAACATGATGAAGGTGATGTAGGCCGAGCGGTCCGCGCCGAACTGGATCGGAAACTCCGAGCCGGTCATGTACTGGATGACGATCGGCACCAGGAAGTAGAACCAGAAGATCACCAGCAGCAGCGGGATCGAGCGCATCAGGTTGACGTAGCCGGCCGCGATCATCGACAGCGGCTTGATCGACGACAGGCGCGCCATCGCCAGCAGCGTGCCGAAGATGGTGCCGCCGATGGCGGCGACCACGGTCAGCTGCAGCGTGTACTGCAGGCCGGACAACAGATAGGGCCAGGTCCTGGCGACGACATCGAAATCGAGTTCGTTCATCACTTTCCTCCTGCGATGTAGCCGGGCACGGCGACACGCTTCTCGATGAAGGCCATGACGCGGTTGGCCGTCATCGCCATGACCACGTACAGCACGGTGGCGGCGGTAAACGCCTCGAAGTAGCGGAAGGTCATTTCACCCATCTCGCGCGTGCGGAAGAACAGCTCGACCAGGCCGATCGAATAGGCGACCGCGGTGTTCTTGATCAGGTTCATCGTCTCCGACGTCAGCGGCGGGATGATGATGCGGTAGGCCATGGGCAGCAGCACATAGCGGTAGGTCTGCACCTGGGTCAGGCCCAGCGCGTAGCCCGCGTTGCGCTGGCCGCGCGGCAGCGACTGGATGCCCGAGCGGACCTGCTCGGCGATACGCGCCGACGTGAAGAAGCCGAGGCAGACCACGGCGGTCACGAACTGGTGCTGGGTCGGATCGAGCGTCGTCACCCAGGCCTTCACCGCGGGGATCAGCCCCGGTACGACGAAGTACCAGACGAAGAACTGGACGATCAGCGGAATGTTGCGGAACAGTTCGACGTAGGCATTGCCGAGCCGGACCATCCACGTCTTGTCGGTGGTGCGTGCCACGCCGATGAGCGATCCGAGGACGAATGCCACGATCCAGGCCAGCAGCGCCGTCGACAGCGTCCATCCGACGCCGTTGAGCAGGTGCCACGCCCAGGTGATGCCCTCGTCCGGGATCTCTTCGAAAAATATCCCTAGATTCATACTTCCCTCCTCTTGGCCCCGCGGTTCTCTGCCGTCGGGTGCGGGTTGCCGCAGCCGGTCAGCGCAATCTGCCGGCACCAGAAAAAAGCCGGATGGGCTTGAAAGGCTCCATCCGGCCCATTTTCGGCGGGACGGCGGCACGGGCCGCGCATCCCGTTTGCCAGATTACTGCACGCCCTTGTCGCTCGGGTTCTTGAAGGCTTCCTTGATGGCCGGGGTCATCGGGAAGTTCAGGTTGATGCCCTTCGGCGGGATCGGCGACTGGAACCACTTGTAATAGATCTTTTCGATCTCGCCCGACTTCATCACCTTGCCAACGGCATCGTCGACCAGGGCCTTGAACTGCGGATCATCCTTGCGCAGCATCATCGAGTACGGCTCCTGGCGCAGCGACTCCGGCAGGATCTTGAAGTCGCCCGGCGCCTTGGAGTTGGCGATCTGGCCGGCCAGCAGGATGTCGTCCATCACGAAGGCGGCGGAACGGTCGTCGGCCATCAGCAGGAAGGATTCGGCGTGGTCCTTGCCGTAGATTTCCTTGACGTCGACCGACTTGGTCTTCTCGTAGGCCTTCAGCAGCGGGACCGAGGTCGTGCCCGAGGTGGTCGAGATGGTCTTGCCGTTCAGGTCGGCCAGCGAGTTGATGTTCGAGTTCTTCTTGACGGCGGCCGTCACGTTGATGACGAAGTAGTTCGGGCCGAACGAGACCTGCTGCTGGCGGGTGACCGAGTTGGTGGTCGAACCGCACTCGAGGTCGATGGTGCCGTTCTGCAGCAGCGGGATGCGGTTGGACGAGGTGACCGGCTGCAGGTTGACCTTCAGGTTCGGCATCTTCAGCTCTGCCTTGACGGCGTCGACGACCTTCATGCACAGATCCATCGCGTAGCCGATCGGCTGCTGCTTGTCATCGAGATAGGAAAACGGGATGGACGATTCGCGGTGGCCGATGGTGATCGCACCGGTGTCCTTGATCTTCTTGAGCGTACCCTTGAGCTCCTGCGCCTGGGCCGAGCCCGTGACCAACACACCTGCACCGACCAGCACTGCGAACAATTTCGAAAGCTTCATGATGTCTCCTAGGGAAATGACTTGCCAAGTGTACCAAAACCACTTGTGACGAAAAGCGCAATTTCATGCGTTGTCGGCACAGGTTGAATTCCTATAACGCCAGCATGCCCGCATATGGCATACAGCCCTACGTGTTACTACGTAGCCGGTGCGCATGCGGCCCCGGACTGACGCATGTTTTCAGTCCGCCACCTTGTCCGTCGGGAACCGCAGGATGTCACGCAACAGATAGCTCATCGGCATGTTCATGTTCGCGCCACGCGGCGGGATGGGCTTGCGGAACCACTTGTCGTAGAGCCGGACCAGCTCCCCGTCGTTGATCAGGCGCCCCATTTCCCGGTCGACCACCGCCTTGAAGGCGGCATCGTCGCGCCGCATCATGATGGCGTAAGGCTCCGTCGACATCGGATCACCGACCACCTCGAATTCCGACGGCGTCTTCGCGTTGGCCCGAAAGCCGAACAACAGCACATCGTCCATGGCAAACGCGTCGGCGCCCCCCTTCGCCACCATGGCGAACGACTCGGCATGGTCGGCACCCTCGATCATCGTCAGGTTCAGCGAACGCACCTTGTCGCGCTCGGTCAGCAGCTTCACCGTCGTCGATCCCTTCGTCGTCACCACGCGCCGCCCGCGCAGGTCGGACCAGTTGCGGATGCCCGACTGCGTGCGCACCAGCATGCGCACCGATGCGACGAAATGAGGAATCGTAAACGCCACCTGCTTGCGCCGTTCCGCATTGTTCGTGGTCGACCCGCATTCCAGGTCGGCCTTGCCGTCCACGATGGCCGGAATCCGGTTGGCCGACGTGACCGGCAGGAATTCTATCTTCAGGTTGGGGAGCTTGAGTTCGCGCTTGACCGCCTCGGCAATCCGCAGGCAGAGATCGACCGCGTAGCCGACCGGCTTTTTCGTCGTCTCGTCGATGTACGAGAACGGCACCGAGGTTTCGCGATGGGCGATGGTGATCGCCTGCGACTGGCGGATTTTCGCCAGGGTCTCCTCTGCATGCGCTGCCGCCGCCAACAGCGACGGAAAAAACAGGACAAGCACCAGGCACCACTGGCGCACGGTGGACATTTGATGCAACTGCATGGCGTCTCCGTCGCCGGCGCCGCCGCCCATTCCTGTCTGGCGCGGCTGCCGGCAGTTCTCTGCTCCCTTGCGATGCGGCAACGTTTTCCTCTGTCTGCCCTGGGGCGCGGGAAACTCTATGCTGATTTGCGCATCGACAACTGACACGGATGCTAGGTCAAGCACCCGCGCCCGATCCAATGCTTTGTGCGCATGTTGTTATGCAAATTTAGCATAACCCGACCGAAGCTTATTTGGCGCCGGATGTGCGTTTGCGCGGCGCGCCGCTGGCCGCCTTTTCCTGGGCAACCAGGTAATCCCACAGCCGCGCCACGATCGGCTTGCCAGGACGTTGCGGCGTCGGACGTTCACGGTAGAGGCGGATTTCCATGGTGACCTCCCATTCCGGGGAGCCGCCATCGGCCCGCGCCAGCTGCTTCTGCTTGACCTCGCGCACGACCGCCGACTCCGGCAGGAAGGCGATGCCATGGCCTTCCAGCGCCATCATCTTCAGGCCTTCGGCCATGTCGGTCTCGTAGCGCTTTTCCAGGTGCAGCGGCTGGCGCGCGTCGTCCATGATCAGTTCCACCATGCGCCCGAGGTAGGCATTGCCGGTATACGAAAGGAAGGGCAAGGGCGCGGACGGCTCGCCCGGCAACTGCAGCTCGGGCACGCCCGCGCGGTCGCAGCGCGCATACGGGCGCAGCGACTCGGTGCCGAGCACCAGCAATTCATAGCGGCTGGCATCGAGCTGGACCGGCTGGCGCGGATGGTGGTAGCACAGCAGCAGGTCGCAACCGCCCTCGACGATGGTCATCACCGCATCGTGCACGTTCAGCGCGATGAGCCGCGAGGCCAGCGGACCGAAACCCGCCTCCAGCGTCGTCATCCACTTCGGCATGAAGGTCAGCGACAGCGTGTGCGGCACCGCGAAATCGATGGTGGTCTGCGCCGTCGGCCGCTTGCCGCGCAGCAGGGCACGGGCGTTGTTGATCTGGCCCAGCATTTCCATCGCCTGCTCGTAGAACACCTCGCCCGCCGGCGTGAGCCGGGTCGGATAGGAAGTGCGGTCGATCAGGTCGATGCCGAGCCAGGCCTCCAGCGACTGGATGCGTCGCGAAAATGCCGGCTGCGTGACGTGCCGCAGCTCGGCGGAGCGGCTGAAGCTGCGCGTTTCCGCCAGCGAGATGAAATCTTCGAGCCATTTGGTTTCCATGGCGCTATGGTAGCCGTTTGCCGGCGCGGCGCCCGTGCGACCTGCGCGCGCCGGTCGCCGCCGCGTTGCGCCGGCCCCACAGGGTGCAGCACGCGGTGCCGCTTTCGCTCGGCGATCGGTACGCCGGGGCACCGCGGCGTCGTTTGCCCGGCCCAGGCAAGGTCACGGCCAGGTCGATTCAGGCCGCCTCGTCCTGCCGCTCGGGCGAGCCCGCTGCGCTCTCGGGATGCGCCTGCTGGCGCGCCCACATCTGCGCATAGGCGCCGCCCGCGGCAAGCAGCTCGGCATGGGTCCCGCGCTCGACGATGCGGCCGCGGTCCAGCACCAGGATCTGACCGGCATCGGCAATGGTCGAGAGGCGGTGGGCGATCACCAGCGTGGTGCGGCTCCTGGCGATTTCCTTGAGCTGGGACTGGATCGCCTGCTCCGAGCGCGAATCGAGCGCGGATGTCGCCTCGTCGAAAATCAGGATCGCCGGGTTCTTGAGCAGCGTGCGCGCGATCGCCACGCGCTGCTTCTCGCCGCCGGACAGCTTCAGCCCGCGCTCGCCGACGGTGGTCGCATAGCCGTCCGGGAGCGACTCGATGAAATCGTGGATGTAGGCGGCGCGCGCGGCGGCGACCACCTCCTCGCGCGTGGCGCCCGGCTTGCCGTAGGCGATGTTGTATTCGATCGAATCGTTGAACAGGACGGTGTCCTGCGGCACGATGCCGATCGCCTGGCGCAGCGACTGCTGGGTGACGTGGCGGATGTCCTGGCCGTCGATGGTGATGGCGCCGGCATTGACGTCGTAGAAGCGGAACAGCAGGCGCGACAGCGTCGACTTCCCCGACCCGCTGTGTCCGACGACCGCCGTGGTGGTGCCGGCCGGAATCGTGAAATCGACGTCGAACAGGATCTGGCGCTTGGGCTCGTAGCTGAAGTCGACGTGCGAAAAGCGCACTTCCGCGCCGTGCGTCGCCAGCGGCCGCGCATCGGGAATGTCGGCGATTTCCCGATGCTGGTCGAGCAGGCCGAACAGGCGCTCCATGTCGGCCAGGCTTTGCTTGATCTCGCGGTAGATCACGCCGAGGAAGTTGAGCGGAATGTACAGCTGGATCATGAAGGCATTGACCAGCACCAGGTCGCCCAGCGTCATGGTGCCGTCCATCACGCCCTGGGTGGCGCGCCAGAGGATCAGCGTGACCGCGATGGCGATGATGGCCGACTGCCCGGTGTTGAGCAGCGACAGCGAGGTCTGCGACTTGACCGCGGCCGCCTCGTAGCGCTGCAGGCCTTCGTCGTAGCGGCTCGCTTCGTAGGCTTCGTTGCCGAAGTACTTCACCGTCTCGTAGTTGAGCAGCGAATCGATCGCCTTCGTGTTGGCGCGCGAGTCGAGATCGTTCATCGTCCGGCGGAAATGCGTGCGCCATTCGGTGACGATCACGGTGAAGGCGATGTACACCACCAGCGCGCCGAAGGTGATCACCGAGAACCAGATGTCGTAATTCAGGATGAGGTAGCCGATCACCAGCGTGATCTCGACCAGCGTCGGCAGGATCGAGAACAGGGTGTACGACACCAGCGACTGGATGCCGCGCGTGCCGCGCTCGATGTCGCGCGTCATGCCGCCCGTCTGGCGGTTCAGGTGGAAGCGCAGCGACAGCGCATGCAGATGGCGGAATACCTGCAGCGCCACCGTGCGCACCGCGCGCTGCGTCACCCTGGCGAACACGAACTCGCGCAACTCGGTAAACAGCGTGGTGCACAGCCGCAGCACGCCATAGGCGACCAGAATGCCGACCGGCAGCACCATCAGGGCACGCGGGTTGTCCGGCGTCACTGTCAGCGCATCGACCAGTTCCTTGAGCACCAGCGGCACACCGACATTGGCCAGCTTCGCGCCGATGAGGAAGCCGAGCGCCAGCAGCATGCGCCACTTGTAGGCCCATAGATAGGGAAACAGCGTCCTGAGTGTTCCCCAGTCGTTGCGGGGGGCGGTCCGCACTGAGGCGTCCGGTTCGGAAAGGGTGTGGCGGCGCATGAGGGAATGAATTGGCGGAATCGGCTATGCTTCTTGCTTGATTGTAGCTTTTTGGCCGAGTTCAAGACGAAGGAGACGAAAAATGTCCAGCGACCACACCACCCGCCTTCCCGACGGCATGCCGGTCCTTCGGGTGATGCCGATGCCGGCCGATGCCAATATCCATGGCGACGTGTTCGGCGGCTGGATCATGGCCCAGGTCGACATCGCCGGCGCCCTGCCGGCAGTACGCCGCGCCAACGGACGCGTGGCGACCATCGCCGTGAATTCCTTCCTGTTCAAGCAGCCGGTCTTCGTGGGCGACCTGCTCTCCTTCTATGCGACGGTGGTCAAGGTCGGCAACACGTCGATCACCGTCAACGTGGAAGTGTTTGCGGAGCGCAATCGCCTGCAGAGCGACGTGGTCAAGGTGACCGAGGCGACGCTGACCTACGTCGCCACCGACGAGAATCGCCGTCCGCGCCCCCTGCCTCCGCTCGATCCCGCATGACGCCCGCGAATCATGCTTCCTGCCGCGCAATCGCAAGGCAGGTGGGCCGCTGATGCCGTAGTCTGAAGATCCGACAACCCCTGCCCTCTCCGTACATGCATCCGGACCGCCGTCTCTTCCTGCTTCGCACCTCCCGCCTTGCCACCCTCGCCGCGGCCGCCGTCGCGGCGCCGGGCGCGTTCCTCGGAACGGATGCGCGCGCGCAGACCGTGCCGCTTGCCGGCATCGGCAACCCGTTCAGGCTCGGCGTCGCTTCCGGAGCGCCGCGTCCGGCCAGCGTCGTGCTGTGGACGCGCCTGGTGGCCAACCCTGTCGATCCGGCGCCGTTCGCGGAGAAGACCCTGGCCGTGCGCTGGGAGATCGCCGAGGACGATGCATTCCGCCGCATTGCGGCGAAAGGCACGGCACCCGCCCTGCAGGAACTGGGGCACAGCGTCCATGTCGAGGTCGACGGCCTGAAGCCGGACCGCTGGTACTGGTATCGCTTTTTCTTCAATGATGCCGCCAGCGCCGTCGGACGCACGCGGACTGCGCCACCGCCCGGCGCGCTGCCGGCCCAGCTGCGCTTCGCCTTCGCGTCCTGCCAGCACTGGGAATTCGGCGAGTACGGCGCGCACCGCCACATCGCCGCGGCCGATCCGGACCTGGTGGCCTTCCTCGGCGATTACATCTACGAGTGGGGGCCCTACAGCCTGCAGCATCCCGCGGACGGCGCGCGCAACCGTGAGATCGAAAGCATCACGCTCGAGGAGTACCGCATGCGCTACGGCCAGTATCGCAGCGATCCGCACCTGCAGTCCGCGCACCAGGCCGCCCCCTGGATCGTCACATGGGACGATCATGAAGTCGCCAACGACTACGCGAACGACCGGGACGAGCGGCGCGCGACGGATTTCCTGGCACGCCGCGCGGCCGCCTACCAGGCCTTTTACGAGCACATGCCGATCCGCCTGGGCACGCTGCCGGAAGGCCGCCACCGCTTCGCCCACATGCGCGTGTACGACCGTTACGACTGGGGGCGTCTCGCGCGCTTCCACGTGCTCGACAACCGGCAGTACCGCGACTACCAGGCCTGCCAGCCGGCCAACAGCGGCGGCTCGTTCTCGGTCACGGCCGCATGCGCCGAGCGTACCCTGCCGGAACGTTCACTGCTCGGGCGCGAACAGGAGGCCTGGCTGGCGGAGGGCCTCGTCGGATCGAAGGCGCGCTGGAACATCCTGGCTCAGCAGACGCTGATGGCGCAGTCGACCCAGATCCCGGTGCACAACGAGGGCGAAGGCCGTTTCTGGAACGACGGCTGGGATGGCTATCCGGCGTCGCGCGACCGCCTGTTCGACGACATCCTGAAACACAAGCCGGCCAATCCGATCGTGATCTCCGGCGACGTGCATTCGTTCTACGCAAATGAACTCAAGCGCAATTTCTACCGGCCGGCATCGGACGAGAACCCGGTGATCGCGACCGAGTTCGTGGGCGCCTCGGTGACCTCGAGCTCGGGACCGCAGGAACGTACGCTGCAGCGCGTCGCGATGAATCCTCACATGAAGTACGGCCGCAGCGACCGCCGCGGCTTCGTGATGATGGAGGTGACGCCGTCGCGCACCGTGGCGCGCTTCCAGGCGCTGGACAATGTGCACGATGCGGCGGCCGGCATGTCGACCGTCGCCAGCTTCCAGGTCGAGGACGGCAAGCCGGGGCCGCAGCGCATCGACTGATCGTTGCCGCGCCCATGAAAAAAGCCGCCCGGATCACGGGCGGCTTTTCGTTGACGCGGCAGACGTCGGTCAGGCAGCCTTCTTCTCGTCGCGCAGTTCTCGGCGCAGGATCTTGCCGACGTTCGATTTCGGCAGGTCGTTGCGGAACTCGATGTACTTCGGCTTCTTGTACGCGGTCAGCTGTTCCTTGCAATAGTCCATCAGCTGCTCGACGGTCAGGTTGGGATCCTTGCGGACCACGAACAGCTTGACGGCTTCGCCCGAGTTCGCATCCGGCACGCCGACGCAGGCGCATTCGAGCACGCCCGGATGTGCCGCCACGACGCCCTCCACCTCGTTCGGATAGACGTTGAAGCCCGATACCAGGATCATGTCCTTCTTGCGGTCGACGATGCGCGTGAAGCCCATCGCATCCATCACGCCGATATCGCCGGTCTTGAAGAAATTGTCGGGCGTCATGACCTTGGCGGTCTCGTCCGGACGGTTCCAGTAGCCGGCCATCACCTGCGGCCCCCGGATCGCGATCTCGCCGACCTGTCCCAGCGGCAGCACCTTGCCGTCGTCGTCGAGGATGGCGATTTCGGTGGACGGCACCGGCAGGCCGATCGAGCCGTTGTACTCGTTGATGTCGGCCGGGTTGCAGGTTGCCAGCGGCGAGGTTTCCGACAGCCCGTAGCCCTCGGCGATCGGGCAGCCGGTCACCTTGAACCATTTGTCGGCCACCGCCTTCTGCACCGCCATGCCGCCGCCGTTGCTGACCTTCAGCGACGAGAAATCGAGCTTGGCGAATTCCGGGTTGTTGAGCAGGCCGTTGAACAGCGTGTTTACCGACGGGAACATGTTGACCTTGTACTTCGACCATTCCTTGATGAGGCCCGGAATGTCGCGCGGGTTCGGGATCAGCACGTTCATTGCGCCGGCGCGCGTGCCGAGCAGGTTGCACGCGGTCAGGGCGAAGATGTGATAAAGCGGCAGCGCGCAGACGATGGTCAGCTGGTCGACCTTGGGCTCGCGCTCGAGCACCGGCTGCAGCCATGCGTCGGCCTGCAGGGTATTGGCGATCACGTTGCGATGCAGGAGCGTCGCGCCCTTGGACACGCCCGTGGTGCCGCCCGTGTATTGCAGGAACGCCACATCGTCATGGCCGATGTCGACGGGCTTGAGCGTCATGCGGGCGCCCTCGGACAGGACACTGTTGAAGCGATGCGCGTTCGGCAGCGAGTACGCCGGCACCATCTTCTTCACGTTGCGCACGACGAAGTTGACGATCATGCCCTTGAGGCCGCCGAGCAGATCGCCCATGGAGGCGACGACGATGTTCTTGACGCGCGTCTTGGGCAGGCACTGCTCCAAGGTGTGGGCGAAATTCTCGAGGATGATGATGGTCTCGGCCCCGGAGTCGTTGAGCTGATGCTCGAGCTCGCGCGGCGTGTACAGCGGGTTGACGTTGACGACGGTATAGCCGGCGCGCAGGACGGCGGCGATGGCCACCGGATACTGCAGCACGTTCGGCATCATGATGGCGACGCGGGCGCCCTTCTGGAGGCCCTTGCCCTGCAGCCAGGCGCCGAGGCGCTTGGACAGTTCGTCGACATCCGCGTAGGTGAGGAACTTGTCCATGCACGCATAGGCATTGCGTGCGGCGTACTTGCGGAACGATTCTTCGAGCAGGTGAACCAGCGAGCGATACTGGGTGTAGTCGATTTCTGCGGGGACGCCCTTGGGATAATGCTTCAGCCAGAATTTTTCCATGTGCCGCCTCTAGTCCTTGCTTGTGAATGTCTCGATATGGTTATTGGGGGATCTCCGCCCGCGTCAGGCCATGCGGGGAGCTTGTTCTTGTTCTAACGCGATGCTATCGGGCAGTGCGCCGGGCTGCAAGCGTTTTGCACAATAACCGAATAACTCCTCTACGGGGATATCCATATTGCGATGCAACAGCACACGCGCCTCGAGACGCACCGCAGCATCGCCCTCGGCAATGCGACGCACCTGGACGTCGGCCACCGCAGGATGTTCGAACAGGACCTCTTCGATCTGGCGCGGAAATACCCGTACGCCGTCACGCATGACCATGTTGGCCTTGCGGTCGATGATGGTGAGGAAGCCGTCTTCATCCATGCTGGCGACATCGCCTGTGCGCAGCCAGCCGTCGTGCGGGCGGCCCGCGCTGCTCGTGGGGCCCGGCACTTCGGCGCTTGCCGTGTACACCTGAGGCCCGCGCACCAGGAGTTCGCCGAGCGCGTCGGGCGCGGCATCGCCACCGGTGTCGAGGTCGACGATGCGCACTTCGGTGTCCGGCAGCGGCAGTCCGACGACGCCGGACGGACGGCGCGCGGACAATGGCATCGCCGCCACCGCAGCCGTTGCCTCGGTGAGCCCGTAAGCCTCGATCAGCCGGCCGCGCGTGATCTTCTCGAATTCCTCACGCACCTCCTGTGCCAGCGGCGAACCGCTGACCGCGCAGATGCGGATCGACGCCAGTCCATAGCGACGTACACCGGGCGCATGCGCGAGCTGGCGAACCACGCGTGGCGTCGTCGGGAAATAGGTCGGACGCACGCGCCGCACGGTACGCAGCAGCAGCGGGATGTCCTGTTCCGGCACCAGGCAGAGCGTGGCGCCGAGATACATGCCCAGATGCACGAGGCCCGACAGGCCGTACGCGGTCCAGAACGGCTGCTGGGCGAGGAAGCGTTCATCGCCCGGGCGCGCCTCCGGCAGCCAGTGGCGCAACTGCAGTGCATTCGATGCGAGCTGGCGATGTGTGAGCGGCACCGCCTTCGCCGGACCGGTAGCCCCGAAGGTATGCGCGATCACGGCAATGTCGTCGAGACCGACCGGCACCGCCGGAGGAAGCGGCGCGCCCATCCCGAGCACCTGCCCGAAACGGAGGAAGCGCCTCTCGTGACGGCGCTGCCGCTCGCCGAGGCGGAACCATGGAAGCCAGTATCCCTGCTGGACATGCCGGAACAGCGCGAAGCGCAGGCGCTCTTTCCAGCCGAGATAATCGATCGGCGCCGCAAGCACGACGTGGCGTGCGCTGCGCGCGCGCACATCTGTCGCCAGCGGATCGCGCAGCGCATCGAGACGGTCGGACGTGGCGACCAGCATCGCCGCGTCGTGCGCCGCGATGCGGTCGAGCAGCAGGTCCACGGATGCGCCATCTTCGGAAAGGACCGCGACGCCACCCGCCTTCTGCACACCGAAATACGCGATGAGGAAATGCGGGATGTTCGGCAGGGCCAGCACGATCCGATCGCCGGGGCGGATGCCCAGCGCCAGCATCCCCTGCGCAAACCGGTTGGCCAGCCTGTCGAGGGAGCGCCAGTCCAGCGTGCCACCCGCGTAGTCGATCGCCGCGGTCCTGGCGAATCGCCTGGCGGTGGCCTCCAGCAGGCGCGGCAGCGGCGCCGCCGGCGGTCGGATCCGGTACGGCGTGCGGGCATCGTAGAACTTCAGCCACGGCCGCTCCGCTTCGAGCGTCCGCCGCGCCGCGCGCCGCAGCGCCTTCTGGCGCGCCTTGAATTCCGCGACCGCGGCGGGATCGCCCTGCGACTGCAGGAAGCGCAGGATCGCCCGGTTGACCGCGTCCGGGCGCTCGACCATCACCTGGTGGGCGGACACCGGGATCACCACCTGCTCCGCGCCGGGCACCAGCCGCGCCACTTCCTTGTACGACGCATCGGAAAACAGGATGTCGCGCTGGCCGAGGATCACCAGCGTGGGTGCGCGCACCGCGCGCAGGAAGGCGGTGCCGTCCCATCCGACCAGCGCATTGCGGTTCTGCAGGTAGACCACGTGGGCGGGCGGATAGAGCCGCGCCGCATCGACGCCGACCAGCGGCAGCATGCGCCGCACCCAGGTCAGGATCGCCGGCGGCACGCGCAGCAGCATGCGCCCCGCCAGCCGCAGCCGGAAAGTCACCGCCGAGGCGATGATGACCAGCGCGGATACCCGCTGCGGATGCTTGTGGATGAAATACGAGGACAGTGCGCCGCCGAAGGAGTGGCAGACCAGGATGAAGCGCTCCGGCACGCCGAGAACGTCGAGCGCCGCCTCGATGTCGGCGACCAGCTCCGGGACATCGTAGCGGGCGCCGTCCTCCTCGTCGGGCGCATCGGTGTAGCCATGCCCGCGCAGGTCGAGCGCGATGACGCGGTAGTCGTCGTGGAACTGTTCGAGCTGGTGTTCCCAGTACGCGGCCCGGCCGCCGAAGCCGTGGATGAACACCATGGTGGGCGCGCCGTCGCGCACGCCGGAATGCGGTCCGGCGTCGACCACGCTCATGTCGAGCGGCCGGTCGCCGCGCAGGCGTCCCGGCAGCCGGATCGTATGCCGATGAAGGTCGACGTCGAAGCTCATGCCGGCATTGTAGCCAATACCGGCGGGCCGGCCGCCCGTCGCGGAGCGCGGCTTACTTGTCGGCCATCGGCGCGGCGTTGGGGATGCCGGTCGCCGCCGGCGGCTGGCCGGCCATCATGGTCGGCTTGGCCATCATCGCCAGGCGCGTGGTGCGCAACGGCTTGTCGAGCCTGGCCAGCTGGCGCACCGCCGAATAGAACTGGGCGAAGCTGCGCTCCTGCTCGAGCAGATGGCGGAACGCCGGCACGTGGTCGTGGTAATCGGCGATCGACGCGAGATGCGCATTGGATAGCGGCTCGGCGAACCAGCGATCGTAGCCCGCGTAGCCGTTCCAGCGCGTCGCCTTGAGCGACTGGTAGTCGGCCACGAGTGCCTTGAAGATTTCGGCCTTGCGCCGGCGCTTGTCCTCGTCGCTCGCATCGCGCGCATAGTTGGTTTCCAGCTCGGCGCGATGCTTGAGCAGCAGCGCCAGGAAATCCTGCTTGCGCGCCGCGTACGCCGCATACGAACGGCGCAGCCCTTCATCGCCGTGGCGCTGCAGCCAGCGCTCGACGCCGGCCTCCTCCACCGCCGAGGCAAACGACTCGTTGAACTGGGTGTCGCCGGGAATGTAGACCACCTGGTGCGCCAGCTCGTGGAAGACCAGGCGCGCCAGCTCGGCGTCCGGATAGCTGATGAAGGTCGACAGGACAGGGTCGTTGAACCAGCCGAGCGTGGAGTAGGCGGGCACGCCGCCGACCTGCACGTCGAAGCCCTCGCTGCGCAATTCCCTTGCATAGCGCTGGGCATCGTCCTTGCTGTAGTAACCGCGGTAGTTCACGCAGCCGGCCACCGGGAAGCACCATTGTTCCGGCCTGAGCGACAGTTCGCGCGTGGCCACCACGTTCCACAGCACGAAGGGACGCTTGAGGTCGGCATACGTGGTATAGCTGCCGTTGTCGGGAAGGCCGAGCTCGCGCGCGGCGAATTCGCGGATCTCGCGGACCTTCTTCAGGCGGTCCTTGAGCCTGGCGCTGGTCGCCGGATCATTGATCCAGTCCTCGATGGGACGCGCTTCCGCCATCAGGGAATACTGTCCCTTCGCCGCCTGCACGTAGTATCCGATATGCGAGCAGCTGGCAATGCTTGCCACCGCGCCGCACAACAATGCGATCCGCCACTTCATTCTCTCGTTCACCCCGGAGTGTCCGGCGCCTCGCAGTGAGGATTCCTTCGCCCGCGCCGCGCCTCAAGCCTTTTCCACCTGCACCAGCACGTCGTAGAACGTCGGTGCCTTGCCCATGTCGGTCAGCCGCTGGCTGGTGACCTCATTGGCATTCTTGCCGTCGCTGGCGTACTTCTTCCACCAGATCGACAACCCCACCACCAGTCCGCGGCGCGCCTTGTCGGTCACGCGCGCTGTCGCCACGAAGGAACCCCGGTCGTTGAAGATCCGGACCATGTCGCCGGAAGCGATGCCGCGTGCGGACGCGTCTTCCGGATGCATATCGAGATGAGGTTCGCCTTCGGTGTTGCGCAAGCTCAAGACATTGACGAAGGTGGAGTTCAGAAAGTTCCTTGCCGGCGGGGAAATCATGGCCAGCGGATACTTTCCTGCCAACTGCGGATTGCTGGCGACCGATTCGTAAGGCGGGATATAGGCGGGGAGCGGATCGAGGCCATCTGCCTTCATGCGCTCGCAATAGAATTCGCACTTGCCCGACGGGGTCGGGAAGCCGCCATCGGCGAACGGCGCGTCGGGAAGCTTCGCCTTCATCCAGCCGGCCCGCTTGAGCGAAGACCAGTCGACATGGATGGCCCGGGGATCGTCGCGATTGAACGCCTGGGCGGCGATCTCGTCGTCGGACTCGGCGAAGCAAGGATCGGTGAAGCCCATGCGCGCGGCCAGCAGGCGGAAGATCTCGCTGTTGGCCTTCGCTTCGCCGAGCGGCGCGACCGCCTGGTTGTTGGCCATCATGTAGAGATGGCCGTAGGCGGAATGGACGTCGACATGCTCGAGCTGGGTCGTTGCCGGCAGCACGATGTCGGCATAGTCGGCGGTATCGGTCCGGAAGTGTTCCAGCACCACCGTGAACAGATCCTCGCGCGCGAACCCGCGCATCACCTTGTCCGACTCGGGGGCGACGGCGACCGGGTTGGCATTGTAGACGACGACTGCTTCGATCTTCGGCCCGAACGCCGGGGAGCCATCGCGCAGCAGGTCGTCGCCGATGGTCGACATGTTGATGGTGCGCGGGGACAGTCCGGGCGGAAGCAGGTCCGGCCGTTGCAGCGCGTGCGGATTCTTGGGAATGCCATCGCTGGTCGACAGCTGCACGCCCCCGGCCGGGTGGCGCCATGCGCCAACCAGCGCCGGCAGGCAGGCCACGTTGCGTACCGCCATGCCGCCGCCATGGACGCGCTGCATGCCGTAGTTGATGCGGATGGCGACCGGATCCCCGCGCAGCGCCGTGGCGCCGTATTCGCGCGCCAGTCCCTCGACCTCGTCGGGCGAGATGCCGCATACCTCGGCGGTGCGTTGCGGCGTCCACTCCTGTACGCGCTCGCGCAGCGCGTCGAAGCCGAGCGTGTGGCGTTCGATGTAATCGTGGTCCAGCAGGTTCTCCGCGATCAGCACATGCATCATTCCCAGCGCCAGTGCGGCATCGGTGCCGGGCAGGAGCGCGATGTGCTGGTGGCATTTCTCCGCCGTCAGCGAGCGGTACGGATCGATCGCGACGATTCTTGCGCCTTGGCGCTTGGCTTCCTGCACGCGCATCCAGAGGTGCAGGTTGGAGGCGATCGGATTGCCGCCCCAGATGAGGATCAGCTTCGCATTCTGGAACTGTTCCGTATCCGTGCCGATGCGCGCACCGATGGTGTATTTGTAACCCGTGCCGCCCGCCGTCGCGCAGATGGTGCGGTCGAGGAAGGACGCGCCGATCTTGTGGAAGAAACGCATCGACATCGACTCGCCCTGGACGTAGCCCATCGTGCCGGCATAGCTGTAGGGAAGAATCGCCTGCGGGTCACGGCCGGCGATGTCCTTCAGCCGCGCCGCGATGGTGTCGAGGGCCTCATCCCAGCTGATCCGCTCGAAGCGGCCTTCCCCCTTGCGGCCCACCCGCTTCAGCGGATGCAGCAGTCGGTCGGGGTGATAGGTCCGCTCGGTGTAGCGCGACACCTTGGTGCAGAGCACGCCGGCCGTGGTCGGATGCTCCGGATCGCCGCGCACTTCTGTCGCCACGCCATCCTTCACGGTGACGAGCAGGGCGCAGGTATCGGGGCAATCATGGGGGCAGACGGCGCGGACGACAGAGGTGGTCATGGGGATTCCGGAATGATGAAGCGGGGGCCGCCGGAAGCCGTATCGCGGCAGCGCGAACGGGCCGGCGTCGCGGACGGCGGTGTACGGCTATTGTAGCCAATGCCGCGCCTTCGCATGCGGAGCTCCCTTGCGGGAACGCTTGCATGGACCTGAACGCCCCGTCCTGCCGGCCTGCGCCTGACGGACGCCAATACAAACCGGCACGCCTGCGCTATAGTCTTCCCTTTCCGCCACGGTCGCAACGGCGTTGGCCTGGCGATTGTGCAAAGCAACAGGGAGCTACACGCCAGCATCTCGTTGCCGGAAGTCCCGGAGTCATCATGAAGCTCATCGATCCGATCGTCGCCTTCCAGTCCGAACTGCAGCAGATCCGTCGCGACCTGCATGCCCACCCCGAACTCTGCTTCGAAGAACAACGTACCGCCGACGTGGTCGCGGCCAGGCTCACAGAGTGGGGAATTCCCATCGAGCGCGGCCTCGGCGTCACCGGCGTGGTCGGCATCATCCGCAACGGCAGCGGCAAGCGCGCCATCGGCCTGCGCGCCGACATGGATGCGCTTCCGGTCCAGGAAATCAACACCTTTGCGCATGCGTCGAAGCACCCCGGAAAAATGCATGCCTGCGGCCACGACGGCCACACGGCGATGCTGCTCGGCGCAGCCAAGTACCTGGCGGAGCATCGCAACTTCGACGGCACCGTCTACCTGATCTTCCAGCCGGCCGAAGAAGGCGGCGGCGGCGCGAAGCGGATGATGGACGACGGGCTGTTCGAGCGCTTTCCGATGGAAGCCGTGTTCGGCATGCACAACTGGCCGGGCGCGCCGGTCGGCAGTTTCGGCGTGACCGCCGGCCCGATGATGGCATCGAGCAACGAATTCAAGTTGGTCATCCGCGGCAAGGGTTCGCATGCCGCGCAGCCGCACAAGGGCATCGACCCGATCATGGTGGCGGTGCAGATCGCCCAGGCCTGGCAAACCATCATCTCGCGCAACCGCAATCCGCTGCAGGCCGGCGTGCTGTCGGTCACCCAGATCCATGCCGGCAGCGCCACCAACGTGATTCCCGACGATGCCACCATGATCGGCACCGTACGCACCTTCACTGTCGAGATGCTCGACATGATCGAGCGCCGCATGCGCGAGATCGCCGTCCACACCGCTGCCGCGTTCGGCGCCGAGGCCGACTTCCGTTTCCACCGTAACTATCCTCCGCTGGTCAATCATGCGCGCGAGACCGCGTTCGCGGTCGAGGTCCTGCGCGGCATCGTCGGCCCGGATGCGGTCGATGCCGATGTCGAACCCACCATGGGCGCGGAGGACTTCGCCTTCATGTTGCAGAAGAAGCCGGGCTGCTATGTCTTCATCGGCAATGGCGAGGGAGACCATCGCGCGGCGGGCCACGGCCTCGGGCCGTGCAACCTGCACAATCCGAGCTACGATTTCAACGACGACCTGCTGCCTCTGGGGGCCACCTACTGGGTGCGCCTGGCGGAAGCCTATCTGCGCGCCGGCTGATGCCGGCACCTGGCGGTCGGCGCAGCTTGCGACTCTTGATCGTCAACCATGGGGAGGGGAAGGCATGAAACTGCTTGCGGATATCGTCATCGGGCTGATCGCCGCCCTGCACGTCTGGATCCTCGTGCTGGAGATGTTTCTGTGGACCCACCCGATCGGCCGCAAGACATTCGGCATGACCCGGGAGCTGGCCGACAGCACGCGCGTGCTGGCTGCCAACCAGGGGCTCTACAACGGCTTCCTCGCCGCCGGCCTGGCCTGGGGACTGGTGAGCGACGCCTGGTCGGTGAAGGTATTCTTCGCCAGCTGCGTGCTGGTCGCGGGCATCTACGGCGGACTGACCGCAAAGCGGTCGATCCTCGTGGTGCAGGCGCTGCCGGCGGCGATCGCCCTGGCCCTCCTGATCGGCTATCGCACGACCGCGCAACTATTTGGTGCGGCGCTTTAGGCGGATGTCGCCGTACCAGGCTTCCACGTCCTGTCCGAGATTGTCGGTGTCGGTCAGCAATCCGACACCGATCACCTTGCCCGGCTTCTCGCCGAAGGCGGTGACGTAGTCGTCGACGATGTTCCGCTTGAACGTCTGCCAGTTGCCGATGCCGGTAGCCTCGTTGGCGACCACCATCATCTTGACGCGTTCGCTGCGACGGCTCGGCAGCACCGTGCCGACCGGGAGATGGCGGTCCCAGACATACATCAGCGTGGCATAGGGCATGTCGTGACCGGTCAGGACCCGCGCGGTCTCGAACAGCAGCTGGTCGGAAAACGGCAGGGATTCCTTGTCGCCATCGAAGCCGAGGATGATGCGTGCGGGTGAATCCTCGATCGTGCGGTAGTGATGATCATAGGTTTCCACCGCGCCGCCGATCTTCCAGTTCCACTCGATCCAGGGTTGGGCAAACGGGTCGATGCTGGTGTGATGCATCAGCCCGGACGCCGCCTGCCGCGCCTGGGCGTGGAGGACGGTCTTTCCGCCATACGTGATGAGACGGTAGTCGGTCGGCTTCTTGTTGCGCAGGATGACCAGCGGTGCCCATGCCGCCGGAGGCGCGCCCGCACCATGCGACGAGAACGCGACCAGTTCATCCGGCGCCGAGAGGTGTGCCTCAGCCGGCCTCGTGCCTGTCGGGGCTGCACATGCTGCCAGCAATACCGGCAGGACCAGCGGGATCAGGATGCGGTTCATGACGCTTGATGGAAATACGTGAACTGGGCGAGCGGTGGCGGCGCGACTCGCCGTCGTCCGCCAGCCTTTCCACGTATTTTATTGCGCGTCAGAAATAAAAGCACCTGCTCGCATGACGGTGCAGCGGCCTTTCGCCCGGTTTCAATACATGGCCCGACAGCGCGGCGCTATCCCGGCAGCTTGTCGTCCGCGGAACCGAGCCGGGCTCCCGGGTTGGCGCGCTCGAGGGCGATGAGGATCGCGGACTGGTCGGCTTCCGGCAGCGCGGCAGCAAGCGATCGGTAGGCATTGGTCACGAGTTCGGTCACGGGCAGGCGGAGTCCGGCGGCCTCAGCGGCTGCGATCACGTTTTCCATGTCCTTGGATTGGCTCTTGACCTGGCCACCCGGCGTGAATTGCCGGTCCAGCATGCGCTGCCCATGCACTTCCAGGATCCGGCTTTCCGCAAATCCACCGCGAATGGCCTTGCGCACGGCTGCGGGATCAGCGCCCCCCGCCTGGGCAAGCAGCAATGCCTCGGCGACGATGGCCAAGGTGCCGCCGACAATCAGCTGATTGCAGAGCTTGGCCAGCTGGCCGCAGCCGGGCCCGCCCACCCGTGTCGGTCGCCCCATGGCCCGGAGTACAGGTTCGGCCCGTTCAAATGCCGCTTCGCTTCCACCCGCCATGATGGCAAGCGTCCCGGCTTCGGCGCCGACGACACCGCCGGAAACCGGCGCGTCCAGGAACGCGATGCCTTGCGCCGCGAGGCGGTCATGCATGTCGCACGCTTCGGATTGCCGGGTCGAGCTCATGTCGATTGCCAGGATCCCTTGCCGCATTCCAGGCATCGACTGCTCGATGACATTCGCGACAATGGGCCCGGCTTCCAGCATCGTGATCACGATATCGGCAGCGGCCACCGCGTCGGCGCAGCGTTCGTGCGCGTGCGCACCAAGCTTCTCGAGCTCGACGGCCTTGGCGTGTGTACGGTTCCAGACATGGACACGATAACCGGCCTGCAACAGGCGCGTTGCCATGGGCTTGCCCATGAGTCCGATGCCCAGGAAGGCGATCGCCGGCTGCGGGGATGGCAAGGTCACGTCAGACTCCTTTCTTGCGATTCATGCATAATGACGCACAGCCTGACAAGTATGCAACGTTCATGTCCAACGATCTCGTTTCCGTCGCGTTCGCGACACCCATGAAGCTGGGCGAATCTCCGTTCTGGCACCCGCTTGAAGCCGCCGTGTACTGGATCGACATTCCAGGCCAGGCCGTCCATCGACTTCACATCGGCTCCGGTGAACACCGCATGTGGCCCATGCCGGCGGAACCGGGATGCATTGTCCCTTGCGAGGGCAAGGGGATTCTTGTCGCATTGCGCACCGGCCTTGCCTTCCTCGACACCGACAGCGGCGCCTTGCAGCCGTTCGGCGATGCACCGTACGACACTGCGACGATGCGTTTCAATGATGGCCGCTGTGATCCGGAAGGCAGGCTGTGGGTGGGAAGTCTTTACGAGCCGCGCGACAAGGTGGCGGCAGCGCTGTACTGCGTCGAGCGTGGGCGCATCATCGACAGCGGGCGGCGCGCCACGGTGTCGAACGGCGTTGCATTCAGTCCGGATGGCAGCCGGATGTATCGTTCGGACACAACGTCGCATCGCATTTTCGTCAGTGACTTCGATGCTGGCGCCGGTCGCCTGGGCGACGAGCGCGTTTTCCAGTCTTTTTCGATGGACAAGTCGGCTGGTTATGGCGGTCGTCCCGATGGCGCCGCAGTCGACAGCGAAGGCGCCTATTGGTGTGCGATGTTCGAAGGCGGCCGCATTCTCCGATTCTCTCCCGACGGTGATCTGCTCCGGGAAATCCGGTTGCCAGCTCGCTGCCCGACGATGGTCGCCTTTGGCGGCGACGACTTGCGCACGCTGTTTGTGACCACGGGACGCCACAACCGTCCGGAGATGGAGCTTGCCGAGTTCCCGCACTCCGGTTGCTTGCTATCGGTGAAGGTCGATGTGCCTGGCCGTCCGGAGCATCTTTACCGCAGGTAGTCGTGGGCGTAATTTCCCCGACGGCATTCCCGCAAGATGGCAGTGATATTGCGTTTCAGGGAGTTCATATTGAACACAACGATATCGAGAGCATTTCTCGTCGCTACGCTGGCGGCTGTTGCTTGCAACGCCCATGCCCTCGACGGCCTGTCTGCCGAGGTCGGCAGCGGCAACAAAAGTGATTTCGTGCGCGTTGGTGCGCAGTGGAATACGCCAAGTCGTTGGTTCCAGTCCGAGGGTCGGCATCTCGGCGTCTATTGGGAAGGCACGCTCATGCAGATTCGCGGCAAGGCCCACGGCGGCCGCGACGCGCGGCAAGGCATTCTGGTGATCGGCGCGACGCCGGTGTTCAGATACGCGGCCGACGACGGACTCGGCCTGTATGCCGAAGGCGGCGTTGGCGCGCACTATTTCTCCGAGCGCTACGACAACAATCGCCGCACATTCACGTCGCATTTCCAGTTCGGAGATCACATCGGGGTCGGCTATGTGCGCTCCGACGGCTGGGACATCGCGCTGAAATTTCAGCACTTCTCCAACGGTGGCTACAAACGGCCCAATCCTGGCGTGAACTTCATGGTATTGAAGGCGGGGCTGCGATTTTGAGTTGTCCGATGCGAGTCAGCCCGAAAGTGCTTGTGCAACTCGAGCATGCATCTGCGCGATAACGGAAGAACCCGAATCATGAATGGGACGCGTGAGCGTCCCATTTTTTTACCGGATCTCGCGCACATCGAATGCGCATTGCTGCGCAGGATTCGCATGCCTGCAGTCGCACCATTCCTGATGCCTTCTTCATAGCGCTTGAAGGGGGTAGAAAACGGTGGGAAGCGTGGGTGTGGTGGGTAAACGCAAAAAGCCCCAGTCGTGTTGACTGGGGCTATTGCATGTAACTAGCCTGACGATAACCTACTTTCACACTGGTTGCAGCACTATCATCGGCGCAGAGTCGTTTCACGGTCCT
>Ga0196981_1000152_pt1 | contig 55924 bp, 63 predicted proteins | sample S3_2013CmetaG_FD_155462 | JGI IMG/M metagenome (GOLD analysis project Ga0196981, IMG submission 155462) | Soil microbial communities from Anza Borrego desert, Southern California, United States - S3_20-13C | ecosystem: Environmental > Terrestrial > Soil > Desert | place: USA: California... | reverse complement strand
CTACTCCTTTTTCAACATGAGGCTTGTCGCGGGGCTTACGAATACGGGCAGTAATAATGGTTGTACCATAGTGAGCGGCCAGCAGATCCATGGCTTCGGTAAATTTAGGTTCGTAGCGATTGGCCCGGGCTACCACCGTTTTGGTGTTGTCAAACTTAACGCAAAGCGGAACACCTCCCAGATAGACAAAAGTGTTCCCTATAGCATCGGCTAGTTCCACTTGCTTCTGACTGGGCAGAGCTTCTACATACATGTAATTGCTGTAGGCCATTGTACAGACCAGCACATCACACATTATCCATTCTCCTGTAGTAATATCCACATACCCTGCTTTGTCTCCTGCATAATCTGCTTCCAGCACTTCACCAGGCTTATGGGTGAAACGCATGACGGCCTGATCTTTTTGGTTATGCTGTCGAAGGTGTTCGCAAAATTGAGAATATGCATATCCTTCTGGATGTTCCTTCCTGTATTCTTCCCACAGCAACTGCCGGGTGACACCCAGTCTGTGTAGCTCGCTATTGTAATGATCCAGATTTTTTTCTATGGCATCGAATCGGGTATCGACTTTCCTGCCGCTCTGTCCTTGTTCAAATGAATCTGATTGACCGATGAGTCTTAGCGCATCATCATCCAATACTAATAGTTGAGAAGGGCTTACTCCACTGCTTTGAATTCGTTTGAGATAATCGCGGACAGTATTGCGGGAAAGCCCGGTTAAACGATTGGTCTCCCAGATGCTACGGCCTTCCTGTAAGAGTTCAATGATGCGCTTAATTTGATGCATAGGAATTGGTTTTGCCATGAGCTGAAATGAGGTTTAATTCGCCTCAAAACGAGATCACTTGTGCATCAAATCCTAATACTTAAGGGGGGGTCAGACGATTAGCGGAATCCGGTGTGTTTGGCGACCCCACTGTCTGGGTCAAACCATTGCCGGAATCACTGGGTCAGATAATTACCGGAATCACCAGGTCAGACCATTGTCGGAATCCCTGGGTCACACAATTAGCGGAATCCTAAGTCGGAATTGCCCGAACGCCTGGGTCAGATGATTCCGGAATATTCACTTTAGTCTTGTCACAAAGAAATGGGAAGGTGACGACTACCTTAAGAGGTTATTTCGGGAAGCAAGAGAAATCAATTGATGGTGTCGGAACATTAGCTGATGTAAGAAAGGAAATTGAAACATATATGAAGGAAGTTTCTGAACGTAGAAAAGCAATGGGCAAATGATTAAGAGTGTGTAATCGAGTATAGAGTCACTTTTGTTTTCTACAGTTGGCAATCTTTTGAAGCTTGGAGGGTATCTCAAAACGAATATCCAGGAACCTTGAGGGCAACACAGCAAAAATACATGCAAATTTTACCAGATTGAAATGAACGATAAGGAAGTAGCTAATCGAGACTTTGAAGCATTTAAAAAGGACATTTCATGGTTCATTAAGCCATCTACTAAGGTCACGTTTAAATCTCAGGATCTTCGGATTAGTGAAGAGTTTAAGCAAACTTTTCCAGCATTAACAGAGTTAATTGCATCTGCTCGCGTAACGTTTTTGGAAATAGACTCGATTTCATACATCTTGTTTGCATGGGATAGTGATCAGGGCTCGATTTGCGGTTGGTTAAATAAGCTCGAGGAGCAAGATTCGCATTCATGTGAATTAATTACTGAACATGAAGTCTTATTAAGAAACATTGGAGGGATTAGGGAATCTTTTAACCAGCCAGAAAACTCCTTCAGCAACAATCAGAATTTTATGTTTATTGGTTCAGAGTGTTCCATAGGCATTGGCGATTGGGATGACTATTATTCAATGACTTGCGAAGAGGACGGATTTAAGAAAATAGATTATTCAAATTATGTGGCATTTGTTTATGAGGCAAATGGTGCATTAACACTATATGATCGCGCGACAAAAAGGGTTTTTCTTTTTTCTCATGATCACAGTTTTGATATTGTTGAATTTATTGAAAATCAGCCTAAGTATACGTTTCATTGCTTTAAAAATGTTGTCACTTTCGTTGACTATGTGGAAGAGCTCGCAAAGCAGTGGAGTAGGGTCTTAAAAAAATGATTTGTCTTAGTTTACTATTGACGAGTAAATCAATGGGTCCGAGAAATTCCCTATCTTCACCCAGCCGTTCATTGATCCACTTCCCCCGACCACCCGCGATCCATTTTCCGGGATTGGCACAACCCGTGCCCCACCCGGTGACCTCGCATAGAGTGAGTTAGGTAAGTACTTGATCCACACAATTTAAGATAAGCTGACTGTCGTCGAGTCATCCCGACAAACATTTAAAGCCTTTCCCGCCGTGGCGGGAAAGGGCTTTTTGTTTTGTAGTGACACAAGCGCCTCGCTTGATGGCACGAAAAAACAAAGAGACCACAAGAGAGCGCAGCGAACCGACACGCCTTACAATCGCGTAGTTTTATTCCTTTAATTCCGAAAAATATTGCAGTTGTTTTAGCACGGAGCGAAACATACTCAGGGGGCAGGTCGACTTAAAGCACTGTTGCGCAATGCAACGGACCACGAAATCTGACAAAGCTTCGAACGCCTGGAAACGAAATTGACAAGGGAAATAAGACAAGATCGACCGAAAAGAATATATTTATGCTAGCAAACTGGCATCAATCAGACCATGACAAATAATAAAACAGCCCCAGTTTTTTTCATCCTGATGCTTCTATTTGAAAGTTGCTCCATAGGCAAAAAGGAAATTCCTGTTAACTCATTAGGTGACGTGCTGACGAATCTTGCTCCGACACCTGAAACATTCGAAATTGACCCCGCGGAAGAGATAACGTTGACGGGAACGAAGGGGACAGTAGTTTACATCCCGGTAGATGCATTCCAATTTGCAGATGGAACAACGCCCACCAGCAAAGTCAGCATTGAACTCAAAGAATGCTACACGTTGTCAAGTATGATCGCAGAGAACATGAGCACCACGTCAGGACCACACATTTTGGAGACCGCAGGAATGATATATGTCAATGCGTCCGCAGACGGCAAACCACTATCCATAAAAGAAGGGAAGGCCTTTGTAATTGGATTTCCAAAGGCGAACAAAACAGACGAAATGGACTTGTTCTATGATGTTCAACTGGGTGATACAATTTCAACCTGGGTTCCCGACCACAAAATGTATCTGGTAGACGCCACAACATCTGCAGGAGGCGACAGTATTCAAGGCGACGGAATGGAAGGATACACTGTTTATCCCATAAAAATAACTGACGATTTGTTTGACTATGATTTTTGGTTGCGCTCCGATGCATCCCTTTTTGATTTACCCCTTAAAGGACAAAATAAAACAATGATCAAATACATCGAAGATCAAAAGCCTACCGCCGACAGCCTCGCAAGAAAGTTTTATCAAAATCGTTGGAGCATTGGCTTCAAATTCAACATTGACAAAAACGGAAAAATTACAAATCTCAGGGTTGACGAGCAATATCCAGACTACGATACTTATGCGCTCGGTATTTTCAAGGGTTATTTTAAAAACGCTCCGGCTCTTGACTTGTCGGTAGACACAATTAAAGTAGACCACAATCGGGACTATACGGTCGGTATTTTCGGTACCAGACAAGTAAACGAAGAACGTTATAAAAAAAGGTTCAGAGAACAATATTCTCAATATACAACTCAGGCTATCCAAAAGATGGACAAAAACGCTTTGGACTATTACATGTTTTCCGCTACAAAAATGGGCTGGATAAATTGTGACAAGTTTTGGGATATTGATGAAGAAAAGAAAACGAACTTCGTTGTAAAAATCGCGTCACCAAAAGATGCTAAGGTGCAAATTGTATTTAAGGACATCAAAAGTATAATGACCGGGGCTTACGAAGATGGGCAAGTTGTTTTCAGGAATGTACCACTTGGCAAAAAAATAAAGATAATTGGTATCAACTACTCCAATGGCAAACCGACCATGGCACTGAAGGAGACGACCATCGACAAAAACGGGGTCAATTTGACAGCGTTTAAAGAATTCTCTATTGATGAACTGGAGACCGAGTTGAATAAAGTGAATTAACATTACCACGCAGTTGACAACACCGTTTCAGCATTTCACGGTAATCGCCGACGTGATAGTGGGACAATTGGAACAAGGATTTGAGGCCGGCCAGGAAAAGCTTATATGGGAATGAAAGCTTTGGCGACGGACATGGGAGAGTCAGCAGAAATGTTTAAGGTAATCGGGAAGCAGATTGGATTCACGGTTACAGGGAAAATTGAAGTTTTCAAAACCGAGCCAACAGAACCACAGAACCACGGGTGATAATCCGCGCGGATACGCGATAAATTTCACTCCGTCCGACCAAAATCCCAAAAAAATACTTTCTCAATCTTGCCTCATGCTATTTCAGCTTCATGATTACCATCCTTAGGCTGTTTATTTCCATTGTGGATACAAGTTTTTTGAGGTCGGATGAATTGCAATCATAAGTGACAAGAAGGCTGCCATTTTTCTTGTCGTAATATGCCAAGTGCTCACGGGCGCCATAACAGAAATAGCTTGGGTGATATTCACCGCTTTCCGGTAACTGTTCCGGGGGACGGTAAAAAACGCCTGGTGCTGACCATGGTCCGGTGATATTTTCTGCCGTACGAATGTGGATCTCGTTTGATAAGAATTCCGGGCCACAAATCATTACCCATTTTCCAATTTCTTGATGGAATATGACACTCCCTCCGATAATGCCTTCCATCAGCATTTTTGCATTATGGTAGTCATACCCGCTTTCCCATGTATCCCTATCGCTGAAGTACTCTATGTGATCATCTGGACGAACAATGCTGGTAAGCGGCATCCGAATAAGATTATATTTGCGTACGTCCCTTCCGGTGAAAGTATACAGATAGTCGCCATGGACGGTCATTCCGCCATTCCATTTATTTGGGTCAAAAATGTCTGGCCACTCAACGTAAGTTATCTCCCAATGGGCTGGCGTTGTTGATCTAAAGTTCTGGATTTCTGCTATCGTTGTTCCGACTAACGTGAAATTAAAAAGGTCATGTTCGTTACTATCAGATTTAGGAGCAACTTTATGAAGAACAACATATAAGGTTTTATTGACTTCGAAAAGTTCCGTGGGCCAATACTTATATTGATCGCTAAAACTGTCGAATATCGGTTTAACTGCTGACTTCCTTCCACTTCTCCAAAAATATTGAGTCTCCCATTTGTCGTTTTCGCAAATTGAGATTGCAGCGGTATTTGCTATAATCGTTGATAAACTTCTATCCTTACTTTCCGCCGGTCCGATAAAGGAGTCTGAGAATAACCAAAGTGTCTTATTCCCGGTCAATGCAAGGGAAAGAACGTTGTCTCCACCTAGCCATCCTTGCCTGTAAGGAAACTGGGGCTGACACTCGGAGTTGGATCTGAGGGTCATTATAAAAGTCAGTATGATCAGAAGAACCGCCTTTCCTGTTATTTGTATTTGCATATTATTTTTAGGTGGCCGTAAATTTTGGAAATCTTTTAACAGGAAAATGTCACGGGCAATACATAATTGCAACTTAACGGTCACTCGAATATGCGATTTTCGACTTTTTCGAACTCGGGTTGGCAGGGGAAGCAGGGGCAACCGGTTCCGGCTTACTTCTTGAAACCCTCACCCATATTATCCGGTAACGAAGTTATGGCGCTTATGACCCAGCAAAACCAGGGTGATCATTGGTAGGATCTTTTTCATAAGGCAGATTTTAATTATGATGAGAGAACACCGCATAATCCATAAAGGGAAGGTCGTTTTTTGCCATTAAAAACCATAGTGTTTTCTTGGCGATCGAATCATCGGCGTATCTTGACCTGCTATTTTTTGTTAGATCCACTCCACGTGCTAAACTGTGCCAAATGAGTTTTCCAGAATTATTCTTATTACTGATATTTTCACGTCTGATTCGCGACCAGACGGGGCGGCGGTTGTGACATTCAGGAATGTTGGAAATGACTGGATGAGTGACAATTTGGAACTTTAATCACACACACCAGAAAAATGAACCCTAAACAAAACATACTTACACTCTTGGCATTAACTGCAATGTTCAGTTGTCGGATATTCGACGAAGGTAAAAACGAATTGATAAAGGAGTACTACAATCCACAGCAGAGTATGAAAGTGATTGTCTTTAAAAAACCCGGGAATGCTACCGTAAGTAATTCAATCCAGGCCTCGATCGAGGGATATGATTACGAACTAACAAACAAGGACGTTGGAAATGTATTTGTTGCCGACCAACTTGAAGGAATGAACTTGCCTAAAGACAGTTTGCTTATTGTCAAATGGATCGACAACAACACCGTTGAATTTACTTATCATGCAAAAATTCGGACCTTCAAAACCGAGAAGGGATTTGAGAATAACGTTGGTAAAGTGAATATCAAATATAGAACAACAGTCGAGTAAAAAAGTGAACAGGTTCATTCTCTGCAAGCTTCGTCGGCCAAACCTCGTTCTTCCACCCGCCAAACGCAATTTCACCCGTCGTTTTAAACGGTTTTTAATTCGAAATTGTATGCCCCCATATTCGGATCTGAGGCAAAGTGGACAATATGTGGACTCAAAAGACTTTTTTGTTTTTGAATTTTCCACCATAGAAAAATAATTCCCACTGCAATAATATCCAGTAAAAATACCAGTACACTCCCCTCAGGTCCGAAAGCCCCTCCGGTTAAAAGATTATCAGGCATTAGGATTTGCACGACTGAAACTTTCGCAAGATTACCACTAACACCAGCCCCAAACACGGCGCCCTGTAAGAGATTCCATGAGAAATGGATTCCAATGGACATTCCCAATCGGCCTGTGATCAGAAAAGGAATTGCCAGCATCACGCCATCAATGGCAAGGTTTACTGTCGACAACACGGTTGCACTTTCATTGGTATAGTGAGCCAGTCCAAAAAGCAGCGAAATAACAACACTTGAAATCAACGCCTTGCTTATAAGTTCTTTCCTGAGATGCCTGAAAGATTCCAAAAGAAGATAAAAAAGGAAAGATCGAAAAAATAACTCCTCGCCGATGCTGCCAATGAATTGACTGAATATTTCAGAAAGGAAACCTGCAACAAATGAATAACTCGCATCCGGCGACATCCTGAAATAACCTTCAATGCTCAGGTTTCCAGAGAAGTACATGATACAATAGAAAATCGCCAACTGAACTGCCGCAATACAACATCCCACTAGAAATTCAGTCAGCCATGTTGCATTGATGTGTAATCCATACTTCGCAAATGGTGTTTTTTCAATAAGTCTGGCCTGCAGATAAAGACTTATGATGATCGATACCAGAAAAATGGATGCTGATATATATCCCCTAAGCAGACCTTCGGATAAAACCTCCTGCAGAAGGATCTGGAGCGGGATGTTGATGGCAAATGTTGAAATTATGAAAAACAACAATCGCCAGAAAATTCGGGTGCGCTTTTGTTTATTGAAAAATAGATTCATAGGCTTCGCTTCCTTGTTTCAACCGGGACGCGAAACAGCATACTTTGTTACAGTACACGGAAAAATAAAGCTCCTACCTCAAACTCTTCACGGGTTCATTCTTCCGGGGCTCTGATCGCCTGGTAACTCAAGGGATTAATTTAACAGCCAACCAGACCACACCGGTGACAAAAAAAAACCACAACGACGTATTCCTCAAAACGTGGATCTTAGAGTCGGACGCGCTTACCTATCGCCTCGATGCAGTCCTTCAGTATCTTGACCGCACGTTCCTGCTCATGAAAATTCAAGGACGCAAACCCCAACCTAACGGAATTATAATCTTCCGTATGTGTGTTATACTCCTTGCCATTACTCATCACCAAGCCGTTCCTTAACGCATGCACCGAAAGTTTTGCAAGGTCAGTATTCCGAAAATTCGTCCAAACCGACATGCCGCCGTCGGGAATTTTAAAAGAAACGCTATCGCCAAGTTCATTGAAAAGTAACTTACAAAAGTGATCCCTGCGTTCCCTGTACATTTTCACCGCTTTTTTAATATGTCTTCCGATAGTTCCATCGCTGAATAGTTCGGCAATCGCATTTTCCAACAGGCTGTCTCCCTGGTAATCGATAAATCGCCTCAAATTCGCGGCCGCATCTATGAATTTTTTTGATCCAGTCATGAAGCCAATCCGAAAAGCGGGAGCGAGTGTTTTTGTCAACGTGCCGATATAAATGATATTTCCATGGGAATCGAGGCTTGCCATAGGCATCATCGGCTTGCTGGAATAGTGGAAATCATAGTCATAATCGTCCTCGATGATAGCAAACTTGTACCTGGCGGATAATTCGAGAAGACGGACGCGTCTTTCCGGGATAAGTGTTACCGTGGTTGGATGATGGTGATGAGGTATGACATAAACCAGTTTCACTTTCTTTTTCTGACACAGTTTTTCCACCGCGTGAATATCCATTCCATACGCATCAACGGGAACGCGATTAATTTTAGCGCCGCAGTGAGCAAATGTCAGGTTGGCGCCGAAATAACCTGGCTCACCAACGATCAGATCGTCACCTGGTTTAACAAGGAGACTCGCAGAAATAAAAATACCCATCTGCGCGCCCCGGGTGATCAGAAGGTTATCTGGTGTAGTCGGTATCCCTCTTGTGTCACTTAAAACATTTGCCAGGGTTTCCCGAAGTAATGCGGTCCCTTTCGGTCCTCCATACATCAGGTACTTTCTGAACGGCTTTTGTCGTGATTGACGTCTCATGCTGCGGACGAGCATTTCCGTCGGTGCCAGTCGCGGGTCGGGGAACCCGTCATTGATTGTGAGTTTACCAGGGTCTGGAAAATCAGAAGAAGGATATGGGACCAATCCCCGGGTTTCGAGGGAATAATTCGGCGCCCGCGGTATCGAAAGAACTTCCGGCTTGCCCGTAAGGTGTCGCGGTGTCAGTTCCGGAAGCTCCTTTTTTATAAAAGCTCCGTTCCGCGGAATAATATCTATCCATCCCTGGGCATTCAACTCGTTGTAAACCGCCACCATCGTCATGCGGTTGATATTCAACTGGTCCGCTACAGTTCTGGAACCGGGAAGTTTCAGGCCCTTTCGAAGCCTGCCATTTCGGATGTTGTGAATGAACGCATTCGTGATCTGAATGTAGACAGCGGTATCGGTATCAGGGTCTATCTTGATCCATTCTTTCAGGTATTTCATCTGGATTAGCTCAAATGTGAAATCTGGACTATTTTGATAATCCAGCTAAGTTATACTTTTATGATATCAATTTGAAAACAATGAAGAATCAATTGCCGATTACCAGCCTGTTTCTGCGATTAGCGCTCGCTGCCACTTTTTTATCGGCCGTAGCATCGAGGCTGAACCTCTGGGGTGACCATTCTTCCGGATGGGAGGGCTTTCTCGAATACACCGCCGCAGTAAACTCATTTGCTCCCGCCTCGTTGATTCCCGCGATAGCTGTCACGGCGACTATCTTCGAAGCAACGATCGCGCTTTTACTCCTTACGGATTCAAAACAAAATGGGCAGCCTGGGCTTCCGGCACACTCACGTTGATCTTTGCCATCGCGATGGCCATTTCCTTTGGTATCAAAGAGCCTTTGGACTACAGCGTTTTTGTCGACAGTGCAGCCGCCTTTATGCTCGCGACGAACGCATCACCGGAATGGGCCATCGATGGATTGATTTCAAAAAGAAGGAATACGACTAACCAATGATTAAACCATGAAACAACGAATGGACCTTGCTAAAACAGAATCGCGTATTTATAATGTCATGGAGCGTGCAGATAAGATGGTCTCGGCTTTTAAACTCGATCGAAAACTTTTGGAGCTGGTAAGACTAAGAGTATCTCAAATCAATGGCTGTGGGTATTGCGTCAACCTTCACGCAAAGGATGCCAGGAACACTGGCGAAACCGAACAACGAGTCTTCGCTGTTAGCGCATGGTGGGAAACCCCTTTTTTTACCGAAGCGGAACGTGCCGCATTCAAGCTGGCTGAAGAGGTAACCGCGATAGCAAATTGCGACCTTTTCGGAAAACACGTATCAAAAAGCGCTCAAACATTTTAGCGAAACGCAACTGGCACAATTGATATTTGCGATTGTCGTCATTAATAGCTGGAACCGGATTGCCATTTCTACGCACATGATCGCTCCAATCGAAAAATAAATCAGCATCTGATGAAAAAAATAGAAGAACTTGAAAAATCATCGAGACTTCTCGAACCTGACGAAGACCAGAGAAACCATTTGTCAGCGCAAGCGCTCGACCATATTAACCAGTTTATACATTCCCTTCCCGAAACGCCCGGGTTTCGAAGAGGAAATTTGAAAAGACTGAAATCACTTCACGTTTCTGAAGCACCAAAAAAGCTCGAAGATCTTCTCGCGATCTTAAAACAGGAGGTCGACGTGGCAGGCATCAATTCTGCCTCGGGTAAACATATGGGTTACATACCTGGCGGAGGCCTTTGGACCGGTGCCCTAGGCGACATGATTGCAGCGGCATCCAACAGGTATGCGGGCATCGCCTTCTCGAGCCCCGGTGCCGTTGAAATAGAGAATCAATTGATACGGTGGCTTTGTTCATTGGTAGGTTATCCGCCGGAAGCCCACGGGAACCTGACTTCCGGCGGATCGATCGGAAATCTTATCGCCATCAAAGCGGCCCGGGATCAATTCCAAATAAATTCTTCCAATGTAAAAACGTCCGTGATCTATTTTTCAGAACACGTGCACCACTGCATACACAAAGCCCTTCACATGACAGGGTTGCACGAAGCAGTACTCCGCCATATTCCGGTGAACACCCGCTATGAGCTGGATACAAGCGTCCTTCAAAAGCAAATCGAGTCTGACTTGACACAAGGCTTAAACCCATTCATGGTTGTAGCTACGGCAGGGACAACCAACACCGGCACCATTGACCCCCTCGAAGAGATTGCAGCCTTATGCAAAAATCATCACCTATGGTTTCACGTTGATGCTGCGTACGGTGGATTTTTCATGCTGGTGGACGACATAAAAGAAAAATTCAAAGGCATTGAGCTTTCTGATTCCGTCGTGATGGATCCGCATAAGACTCTGTTTATCCCTTACGGATCAGGCGTTGTGCTTCTCAGAGACAAACAAACGCTCCTGAATTCAAACGCACGCAAGGCGGCGTATTTGACTGATGCCTACGGACTGGCGGAAATCGATCCGGCCGATTGCGGTCCCGAACTTACAAGACATTTTCGGGGAATGAGAATGTGGCTTCCCTTGCATTTACATGGACTAGCTCCCTTCAAGGCCAGCCTGGAAGAAAAACTTTTGCTATGTCGATATTTTTATGAGAAGATTCGCGGGCTTGGATTTGAAACCGGACCGAGTCCGGACCTGTCCGTGGCTATCTTCAGGATTGCGGATGATCGTGACAACCGTCTGAATGAAAAGCTCATTCACGCTTTGCATCAGGATGGCCGGGTATTTCTTTCATCAACCACGATTGGAGGCAAACTTTGGATTCGCTGTGCTGTTGTCAGCTTCCGGACTCACCTGGAAGAAATTGACAACGCGCTGAAAATGATTAATGAAATTGCTGTCCCGATCGCCAGTGAAAAACCGGAAAGAATACCTTGATGTTGTGCGACAACCGAACAACATGTTATGTCCAAATCTGTTACGTTCAGCAAGCGATATGAACATCCAGGGAACATTCCTCGAACAAAGAGAATCAGTTCTCGACATGATCCCTGCCCCATTGACATAGGTTGTGGATTTCCCGAAGCAGGGCGACTCCCGCACCCGTCAGACCATATTCGACTCTCATCGGAACTTCCTCAAAAACTTTTTTCGCTAAAATTCCGTGCTTGACCAGGTCGGCCAGGCTATGAGAGAGGACGTTATCTGAAATACCATCCAGGTTTTCTTTGATCAGCGAAAAACGATTGACATCTTTTTCGATCATCAGTAGGATTTCACTGACCCAACGTTTGCCGATAATTTTTAAGACTTTATTTAGTACGCACCGGTCATCAAGAAACGTCTCGTTTAGATAATTAACGGACGTGGGTTTTCTTTCCGCCATACTCATAAATTTATTAGTAACTGCGCATGCCACCTATTTCTCTGCGCTTCCGTTATCATGAATATTAGAAAACGACTTATGGAAATTGAAGTAAATGTAGTGAACGCCTTCTCAATCGGCAATACGGGAGGAAATCCGGCTGGTGTTGTTCTCGATGCGGACAACCTGAGCACAGCAAACAAGCAAGCGATCGCGGCAAATTTGCAAATGTCGGAGATTGCCTTTGTGTCTGACTCGCGCGTGGCTGATTTTAAACTGGAATTTTTCACCCCGGTAAAACAGATTCCGCATTGCGGGCATGCTACGATTGCAACGTTTTCTTTCCTGAAACAAACAGGTAAGATCACAGGCCAAAGATCGTCCAAAGAAACAATTGATGGTCCCAGGCAGATCGTTTTTAAAAACGACGAAGCATATATGGAGCAGTCACACCCTTCTTATCATGTTCCCTCGGAAAATATAGTCGCTATTTTAGGTTCACTCGATCTCGCCATGACGGACCTCATTCCGGGCATGGTCCCCACGATCGTCAATACCGGGAATTCCTTTCTAATGGTTCCGGTAAAAAACCGCGTATTACTGGAGGGACTCAAGCCCCGGCTTGAAAAAATAGAAGAGCTCTCTCGCCAATACAATCTCGTCGGCTTTTATCCGTTTACCTTAAGTAGCGATGATACCGGAGATGCGACAACCAGGATGTTTGCACCGCTCTACGGCATCCCGGAAGAATCTGCCACGGGAATGGCAGCAGGGCCATTGGCGTGTTTCCTCTTCCGGCAAGGTTTGGAAAAATCTAACATGAACATCCTTCAGGGAGAATTCATGGATCAACCTTCGCGAAGTTTGATCCGGGTCGAACTGAATGTAAGATCCGGCGTCATCGAAAACTTGTTTGCAGGAGGAAGGGCACATCTGGCAGGCAAAAAAAGGATTCGCATTTAAGGGAGCATTGTTCCCGTTGAACCCACACCGCGTCCTCCCATTCATTAAATAACTGCCGCTTCAGCGGTGACTTTTGAAACAAGAAATGGATTAAGTAATAGAACTTTGTGCTCATTTGGATCACCCGCGACAACACATGGTTCGTTTAAAACGTCGAAAAACCTTAAAATTCAAAGTGGCATGTGATTTATATCTACATCACAAGCAGGTGGCTTCTAGTTTATGAAAGGATTTTTGGTTGGGATCGCCCTGTTCATAGGGATACAGACATATGGTAGTACGCCGGACACAACGGTGACAAGCTTCGAGATTCACTTTAAGAGAAAATCTTCTGATGGATCACTGGCATTCAATACAACGAATATTGACCGGCAGGCCCTGTATAACACCGTGATACGCCAACTGCAGAAAAAACTGTCGGCAGAACAATTCCACAGCCTTCATCAGCCGCTGGTCCTGCTTAAATTCGACGAATACGTCAAAGAAAAGGACTCATGTCACCCCGATGAAATTTCATTCGGCGAAGAGCGTTCTCTAAAGGGTCATCAATACAATTACTTTGTCAAGATCTACGGGGAATTCAATAGCAGAACACCCCTTGACCCTTTTCATAAAGAGATTTTTATATTAAAGGTCTGCGTGTTCGACGCAAATGGAAAATTGATTGCCAAGGGGAGATCCAGGTCGTGTGGAAAAGATATCAACCCGTTCCCGAACGCCGAAAATACGGGCGGACAAACAATGATCACAGAAGCCGATTTTCTTGAAATTGTCTCAGATGCCGTCAACAGCCTTCATCTGCAAATCTAGAATTACTTCAGCCAGCCTTCAACTTCCTGCATACTTGGGTTCTGAACGTTTTCGAGCTTCAGCTTTTTTCGCATCCCGCAGACATCATTGAAAAGCTTCGAAGCTTTCATTTCCTTCATTTGCGCCAGCGATGTAATTCCCAGTTTTTGCAATACAGGAATCAGTTCGGGGCGAACGCCAGCACTTTCAAATTCCGCGTCCGGGGCCCCGGTAGAAATTTTTTCAGGCTTCATCTGAGGAAAGAACAACACATCCTGAATAGATGGGGAATTGGTCATGATCATGGCCAACCTGTCGATTCCAATACCCAGGCCAGCCGTTGGAGGCATGCCATATTCAAGAGCCCGCAGGAAATCTTCGTCCAGGGTCATCGCCTCCTCATCCCCACGTTTGCCAAGCTCGAGCTGCTCTTCAAATCGTTCGCGCTGATCGATGGGATCATTGAGCTCCGAAAAGCTGTTGGCGATCTCCTTCCGATTGCAAATGGCCTCAAAACGCTCAACCAACCCAGGCTGGCTTCTGTGCTTTTTCGCCAGCGGCGACATTTCGATTGGGTAATCCATGATAAAGGTTGGCTGAATGAGCTGTGGTTCACACCGCTCACCGAATATCTGGTCGATCAGCTTTCCTTTACCCATCGTATCATCCATAGGCACATGCAATTTCCGGCAGGTGTCCCGCAACTCGTTCTCATTCATCTTTGAGATGTCAATGCCGGTAAAGTGCGCAATGGCTTCAAACATCGTGTACCTTTTCCAGGGACGTTTAAAATCGATTACATTCTCACCAACCTGCACCTGTGTCTTCCCGTGCATATCGAGCGTCGCCTTTTCGATCATTTCCTCGACCAGGTCCATCATCCAGTAATAGTCCTTATAAGCAACATACAGCTCGATCTGTGTGAATTCAGGATTATGAAAACGCGACATTCCCTCGTTGCGGAAATCCTTCGAAAATTCGTAGACGCCGGGAAAGCCTCCTACTATCAGTCTCTTCAAATATAGCTCGTTGGCGATCCGCAGATACAGGGTCATATCAAGCGCGTTGTGGTGCGTTTTAAAGGGACGCGCTGCGGCACCTCCATATAATGGCTGAAGGATCGGAGTCTCAACCTCGAGGTATCCTTTTTTGTTCAGGTACTCACGCATGGAATTCACCAGTTGCGTGCGCTTCACAAACGTGTCGCGCACCTGGGGATTGACGATCAGGTCGACATAACGCTGGCGGTATCTGAGTTCCGGATCTGTGAAGGCATCGTGCCTGACGACATTACCTTTTTCGTCTTCGGTTTCTTTCACAACCGGCAGGGGTCTCAGGGACTTTGAAAGAACTGTAAGCTTGCTCACATGAACAGAGATTTCTCCCGTTTGTGTCTTGAAAACGTGTCCCTGCACTCCGATGATATCGCCAATATCCAGTAACTTCTTAAAAACGGTATTGTAAAGTGTTTTGTCTTCACCCGGAGACAGATCGTCACGACGGACATAGATCTGTATACGCCCCGAATCATCCTGCAGCTCTGCAAAAGCGGCAGATCCCATGATGCGACGGCTCATGATCCTTCCGGCAATCGATATATTCTGGTAGTTATTCTTTTCCGGGGAAAAATTCTGGAGGATCTCGTTCGCAGATGCATTAATTTCGAATAATGCCGCGGGATAAGGATTAATTCCAAGTTTTTCCAACTCCTCCTTGCTTTGCCGGCGGATGATCTCCTGTTCGCTTAGCGCCATAAGTTCTCAAATTTCTCGGCAAAAATAATGGAATAAAGCGTCGGGAAAAATTTAATGGGATTTGCGCCGTCTTCTCAGCTCTTTTCGGATCAGTGTCAGCTCCCTGCTGCTTTGGCCCGCAACGGAGGTGTTTTCAGACGCCCTCCTTAAAAGGTATGGCATCACTGATTCGACCGGACCGTAAGGAACATATTTGGCCACATGATATCCTTTTTTGGCCAGGTGGAACGAAATGTTATCGCTCATGCCGTAGAGCTGCGCAAACCAGACTCTTTTGTCATTATTGGCGATACCCTTCTCCCGCATTAACTCAGTGAGGAAAGAGTTGCTGTATTCATTGTGGGAGCCGCACATAATCGCGATCCGGTCTATGTGCTCAATACAGAAAAGCAGCGCGTCGTTAAATGATTTGTCGGTTGCCGTTTTATCCGGCAGGATCGGACTTGGATAGCCCATCGTTTCGGCCCGATCTCTTTCCTTTTCCATATAAGCTCCGCGAACGAGTTTCGCACCAAGAAAATATCCGGATTTTGACGCCAGCTCGTATGAATACTGCAAATTTTTGTAGGAGTCGGTTCGGTAAAGCTGGTACGTGTTAAACACGATCGCACTCTCCCTGTTGTATTTTGACATCATCTCATTGGCAAGTGAATCGATCGGATCCTGTATCCACGTTTCTTCGGCATCAATGAGCACGCGAACTTTTGCGCTGTGGGCCTTCGAACAAATTTTATCGACCCGCGCCCGGATCCTTTCGAACGCCTCCTGCTCATTGGAAGTAAGCTTTTCGCCACGATGAAGCTTTTCGAACAGCTCAAACGACCCTATTCCCGTCGGCTTGAACACCGAAAAAGGTATCGCTTCGGAAGTGGCGGCATTTTCGATGGTCCTCAAAAGTTCCCCCAGGGTCTTATCGAAACCTTGCTCGCTCTTTTCACCCTCGACGGCGTAATCAAGAATGGTACCCACACCGAATTTCCATAACCGCTGCACGGCATTTTTGCTTTCCCGGATCGTTTCTCCGCCGCAGAAATGTTCAAAAACTGTCCTTTTAATAATTCCATGGATGGGCAATCCAATCTTAAGCGCTGTTTTGGTAAACCCTGTTGCGGCAGAGGAAATCCACGGATGGTTAACAAGCGAGAAAATGAAGTTGGCTTTTCGGAGCTCCGAATTGGATTTATATGAAAAAGCAACCGCTGTATCGTCAAAACCTGTCTTTGCGTTCAAATCCATAAAGAAAAATGTGCGCAAATATAAAAATTGCACTGTTCGTTACCGAAAACGATTGCTGAAAGATTGTTAAATTATAAATGATCGGCTTTTTATAACTTTCACGCTTCCTTATTAACTCAAATGTCTGATAATGTTGTTTTTTCCTCGAATCCTGCCGCTGATCTCGGGGCTTTTTTAGAAGTGAAGAAGTATAGCAAAACCACAGTACTGCTCGATGCAAATACGGCTGAATTCTGTTACCCCGAAATCCAGAATGTGCTGTCCGCCCATCAGGCGATTACCATCGATCCGGGAGAAGAATTCAAGAACCTCCAAACTTGCGAGAAAATCTGGCAGTCAATGACGGATGCCCAGCTCGACAGACATTCGGTGCTTATCGTTTTAGGCGGCGGAGTGTTGGGTGATATGGGAGGATTTTGCGCCTCGACTTACAAAAGGGGCATCGACTTCATACTGATTCCCACCACGTTACTATCGCAGGTTGATGCCAGCATCGGCGGCAAGCTGGGAATTGATTTTAACAATTTCAAGAATCACATTGGCACGTTCCAGACTCCCGCGTTGACCCTCCTGTATAGCGGTTTTCTCGATTCGCTGCCCTTCCACGAGACCAGGTCCGGCTTCGCGGAGATCATCAAACATACGCTGATATCAGACCGGTCAATGTGGAACCTCCTAAGGACGCGGTCACTGAATGATCAGCCGTGGGATGTGTTAATAAAACATTCAGTTGAATTCAAATCAGCAGTCGTGAAGGAAGACCCCAGGGAAAAAGGGATCCGCAAGATTTTGAATGCAGGCCACACGATCGGTCATGCCATAGAAACACATTTGTTGTCTACGGGCAATAAGATCATGCATGGTGAAGCTGTGGCCGCAGGCCTGATTGCTGAAGGTTATTTGGCTTCAAAACGGGGCATGCTTCCGCAGGCATCGTTACAGGAAATCATCGATTACATTATCCGCATATTTGCAAAACTGAATCTCCGGGAACAGGATGATGAAAAGATTGCGGCCCTGACCTTACAGGACAAGAAAAATAAGGAGAATAAAATACTATGTGTTCTTTTGGAAGAAATTGGAAAACCCCGCGTTGACAGCGAGATCAGTCTGGAAGAGGTAAAGGAATCGCTGGGATTTTACCGTTCCATTTAAACGTAATGTACTTCCGAGTCGTCGTAAGTGTTCGCTCCCTTTTTAAAAGTCTTGGTCAGTGTGGCCGTCCCCTTATGGATCAACTTTTTTGTTTTTTCCTTACGAGTGCCTGTTAGCAACCAGGCGGCCAACAATACACCAGAGACTAAGCTTACTCCGATCGTTATCTTGCTAGATTTGCCCATATAGTAAATTAACTTTTTTTTATCGTGAAATGTTTCACCATTGATTAAAAAATTTGTCAGTGATATGTAATTTGCCCGACTTAAAATACAATTTCTATTGAAATCCAACTTGTTGCTCAAGGCGAAAAAACAATTGTCCGGCACTGCTGACTTGCTCCCCGCCTCTAAAAGTATCAGCAATCGCGTATTGATCATGGACGCGCTCTCGGGAAAAAAGTCAAGCCTCCACAACCTTTCTGATGCCAACGACACGCAACTCATGTTACGGTTGATCACATCGAAGGAAAGGATTATCGATGTCGAAGACGCCGGTACTACCATGCGTTTCCTTACCGCATACTTTGCAATAACCATGCAGGAAAAGATCCTGACCGGCACGCAACGCATGAAAGAACGACCGATCGGAATACTGGTTAACGCCTTACGCACGTTAGGTGCAGATATTACTTATACAGAGCTGGATGGTTATCCTCCTCTGCACCTGAAAGGATTCTCCGGGCAAAAAACCGCAACATTGAAGATCCGGGGAGACGTGAGCAGTCAGTTCATCTCGGCATTGATGATGATTGCCCCGGCGCTCGAACAGGGATTAACCCTCGAGCTCGAGGGGAAAATTGGCAGCAGACCTTACATTGAAATGACGGCGTCTCTCATGAAAGAATTTGGCGTCAACTCAACTTTTTCCGGAAATATCATCACCGTCCCCAGACAGACATATACCCCCACAGAGCATACAGTCGAGTCGGATTGGTCCGCAGCAAGTTATTGGTTTGCATTTGCTGCATTGGCTGAACATGCCGAGATCTTGCTGCCGCGGATTTCACTCAATTCACTACAGGGTGACAGAACAGTTGTTGAGATCATGAAACCCCTGGGCGTTGAGGCAAAGATGTCCGGAGACAAGCTAAAGCTTACAAAGGCCAGGGCGGAAAAAGCGATTTCGTGGGATTTTACCAATTGCCCGGACCTGGCACAAACCATTGCTGTGACATGTGCAGCAAAGGGTATTGAAGGAAGTTTTACCGGGCTTGAGAGCTTGCGTATCAAAGAGACGGATCGCATTGCGGCCCTTCAAAATGAGTTGGCAAAGATCGGCGGGCGGTTAGAGGAATCCGGTAACACATGGAAATTAATCCCTTCAAAACGCCTGCCTGCATCAGCAAGTTTTCACACGTATAAGGATCACAGGATGGCGATGGCCTTTGCTCCGCTTGCCGCGATGATCGACGTGACGATAGAAAATCCCGGTGTAGTAAAAAAATCGTATCCTCGATTTTGGGATGACCTGGAACTATTTGGGTTTATCATGGAGTAGCGAGCGGCAGAGAATTGAAATATGCAGGCGCAAGCCGGAGTCGGCTGCCATACCACGAAAACATCTCACCATCCACCAGATAAATCTTTGATGTTGGACTCAGCAACTTCATCTCATCTACGTGTTTTTGTCGAAAGGGGTAGGGCTCAGACGATAACAGAATCACGTCCGGTTTAAGGGAACGGATCATGTCATCGGTTAGCTCGGGATAACGTTGCCGTTCGCGGACGCAGTTACGGAATCCGATCATTTCAAGGATGGAATGAATAAAAGTATTGCTGCCTGCACCCATCCACGGTTTGCGCCAGATCAAATACAGCACTTTCTGTGGAGGAATTTTTTTGATCGCGCCAAAAGCGCCGTTTATCTCATCGATGATTTCTTCGGCAACAGGCTGCTTGCCTGTGAGCGCCCCGACGGCTCTGATCATCTCCAGCGCCTGGGGAAATGTAAGTATATCGCTAAGCCATACGGGATACTTTTGCCGAAGGGTTTCAATGCCTTCGCGGTAATTCTCTTCTTTATTTCCGAGGATAAGATCCGGCGCCAGTTTGTCAATGGCCGCGAAGTCAAAATTCTTTGTCCCGCCCACAATCCTTTTCCGGGATTTCCAATGTGTCGGATGTACACAATATCGCGTAATTCCGGCCACGGCGGATTCGAGTCCTAAATGATAAAGCAACTCCGTCTGGGACGGGACGAGCGAAATGATCGTTTGCGGTGGATGTGCTAGATGGATGCGATGACCTGTTTGATCAATGAAAGATTCGGTATGCATCCTGAATTACACGGATTTCGGGAGCTAAAAACAACGCACAGAGCACGCAGAGAAAAGACCCTCTCTATAAAAACTCTGCGACCCTGCGCGTATTTCTTACTCAACCTCAACAGGCTGATATATCTGATTTGGGATGCGGATTTCAAAAGTCGTACCCTCACCCAACGTTGAATTCAGATTAATGGTTCCCTTTAGCTTTTGAATTGTGTCTTTAACGATGAACAACCCTATGCCAGTTCCCTGCGAGTGCGTGGTTGCCCTGAAAAACAGATCGAAAATCTTATCCTGAAACTTCGGGTCGATCCCAATTCCATTATCAACTACGCGAATTTGACAAAATTCTTCATTTAACAAAACATAAATTCTGATAAACGGTTCACTTTTGTCTGGATCACTGTATTTTATCGCGTTTGACAGGATATTGGTGACGATGGTTTTTACGCGGATGCAATCCGAATAAAAATCAGTTTCACCTTCGATCTTGAAGGTCATAGAAACATTCCGGCTTTCTGAAAGATTATGAAGATTTTCAATTTCCTCTTTCAGCAAATCCTCCATGCCGATAATGTCGCGCTGGATGGCAAGTTTTTCATTTCTGAAAAAATCGTTCATCTCCTCAATGAACGCATCCAGTTTCAATAAACTTTTTTTGATCATTTGAATATAACGGCTTTTGTCATCTTCAGTCGCTTTTTCGGCAAGATTAACCAGCCCCAGCGCAGACATCAGCGGTGCCTTCAGATCGTGTGTCGTTTTATAAATTACCTGGTCAAGCTGCTGATTGGAGCGGATCAGGTCATTTTCCTTAATCTTTTTCTTGGTGATATCATGGAGATGAAGCGCAAGTCCCTGCACCTCGTAATGATTCAGCAGGTTGGATACGTGAACATCAAAATACGCTTTCCTTCCCTTCGACAGTGTAAGCGACACTTCTTCAGAAAAAGTTGAATCAGCCTCTGTAAGGGTTCTCTTCCAGTCGTCGATTTTTTCGGCGTTGAGAAAATCGAAAACGTTTTTTCCCAGCAGATGTTCCGGCTGTACATCAAATGCTTTTATTACCGCCGAAGAAACATATCGAATATTGAAACCGGGATCGGTAACAATAATTATGCTATCAGAACTCTCCACTAATTCTCTGTACATCCCAACGTTTTCCATATTCATATTACGTGGCGCGTATTTGCCGCCACTTTGGTACGGTGAATAACCGCCTGTAAATCAGATCATGATTGCCATACTCGTTAGCTGGCCTGATACTTTTAGATTCGCTGACGTAACGACCGCCTGATTTAGCTCGAACTTCAACTTGCCATCAATGACTTTGAAATTGATGCAGCTTCCTTTTTGACCCAAACCGTTGCCGTCTGTGATCGTCAAAACCGACTTACCGGCTATCGTGTTTTTAATATTTTCAAACTCCCTGCTCTTTGATTTGCCTACGTAAACCACCTGGCAGTCGGCCGCCTCGGACGCATTGGCAAGTTTCTTTATTACATATTTTTTTGTCCCTTTTGGTTTGCCATCATACCATGTCTTCAGGGTATTAAAGACGTTTTCCTCTCCAATTACTCCGACAACAAAATCTCCTGGCTCGGTTTCATTTGGCCATTGAACGTATTTGATAAAATTATAAAGCATGGCCGCATGGATTTCATGGGTAGGTCTCTCCTGCGCAGCCGCCGGGAGCAGCATTGAAATGAAACCCAGAACGAATAAAACCTTCTTCATAGATTAAAAAGTTAGGAGTGGGACACTAATCTACGATTTTAATAGGAAAAACCCCACTCCCGTTGCTGGGGAGCAGGGATTCCAAACAACCCATTAAATCAATATCGCCATCGAAGAAAGCGCCCCGGAAACCTTGAGGTTTGAAGCCTCAATGGCTTTCTGGTTCAACTCAAACTTCAACTTATTATCAACCGTCTTGAAATTAATTGCGCTGCCTTTTGCGCCCAATCCGTTTTTGTCTGTAATGATGAGCGTTCCTTTGCCTTTCACCTTGTTATTCACGGCTTCAAATTCACCACTTCTTGACTTGTCAATAAAAATTACGTGGCAGTCGCCAACTTCACTGGCATCGCTGAATTTCTTGACAACATACGTTTTTGATCCGCGGGCCTTGCCGGCATACCAGGTGCTTAAAGTGTTATATATATCCGTGTTTCCGATAACACCAATCGTAAAATCACCCCCGCCTGTATAGTCTGGCCATTGAACGTACTTGGTGAAGTTGAAGACCATCATGGAATAAACTTCATGTATTGGCCTTTCCTGAGCATACAAAACACTGCTTCCACTTAAAATCCAAAAAAGCAATGCGGACAGTTTTTTCATATTTATTATTGTTTTTACAGCTTATTCTGAAACAAAAATAGGTTCTGCCCTTTAAAGGGTAGAACCTATTAGCCGGTTAACCTTAGGAATGTAAGATTTCCGGCAATTATTTATTTAATATACCTGAAATCGTGGCCGGGCTTCAGTTGAAGCAAGAATTCGTATATCAGGTTAATGACATTTTCCACATCCTCCTTGTGAACCATCTCAACAGTCGTATGCATGTATTTCAGAGGTAGCGAGATCAATGCGGACGCGACCCCCTCCGCCGAATAGGCAAAAGAGTCCGTGTCAGTTCCTGTAGATCTGGAAACGGCCTGTCGCTGGAAGGGAATTTTGCGTTTTTGGGCCGTTTCGATGACCATCTTCAAAACGTTATTCTGAACGGCTGGGCCGTAACAAACAACGGGTCCATTCCCGCATTTCAGATTGCCGCTTTCCTTCTTGTTGTACATGGGTGATTGCGTATCGTGGGTCACGTCGGTACAAATTGCAAGGTCAGGTTTCAATCGCCGCGAAATCATCTCAGCACCCCGCAAACCAATCTCTTCCTGAACGGCATTAACCACATAAAGTCCAAAGGGAAGCTTTCTTTTGTTTTCATTCAGCCGCCTGGCTACTTCAGCAATCATAAATCCTCCCATACGATTATCGAGCGCCCGGCCGACAAGCCACCGTTTATTCATCTCCATCAATTCATCTTCAAAGGTGATCACGCAACCGACATGAACTCCCATCGCTTCCACTTCTTTCTTCGACTCCGCGCCAACATCAATGAAGATATTTTTTAACGACGGCGGCTCTTCCTTTGCCGCATCGCGAACGTGTATTGCCGGCCAGCCGAATACACCTTTGATGACACCCTTGTCTGTATGGATATTTACCCTTTTCGAGGGAGCGATCTGGTGGTCCGATCCGCCGTTGCGCTTTACATAGATATAACCTTCTTCTGTGATGTAGTTTACAAACCACGAGATTTCGTCGGCATGCGCTTCGATGACAACTTTATAGGCACCTTTCGGATTGATAATGCCCACAGCTGTTCCGTAGACGTCGACCATGTGATCATTGACATAAGGCTTGATGTAATCGAGCCAGATCTGCTGCCCCGAAGATTCGAAACCCGTCGGCGACGCATTGTTCAGATACTCAAAAAGAAATTCTTTGCTTTTTTTGTCCATATTGTTCAATTGGCTTTAAAGATCGGGCCTGCAAAAATATCAAATCGTTAAACGTGAAGATGAATCAAAGGGGAATATTGCCGTGCTTTTTTCGCGGCAGCTTGGCAACTTTATTTTCCAGCATTTCAAATGCCCTGATCAGCTTTTCCCGGGTTTCATCGGGATAAATGACCTCGTCGATATAGCCGCGGTGCGCGGCCCTGTATGGATTGGCAAATTTCAGCGTGTACTCTTCGACTTTCTCATTCAGCTTGGCAGCAGGATCAGATGCCTCCGCGATCTCTTTTTTGAATATGATTTCGGCTGCACCTTTGGCGCCCATCACAGCAATTTCAGCGGTAGGCCATGCGTAATTAAGGTCGGCCCCGATGTGTTTTGAATTCATCACATCATAGGCACCGCCATAGGCCTTTCGGGTAATTACAGTCACCCTTGGAACGGTAGCTTCAGAAAATGCATAAAGAAGTTTGGCTCCGTTTGTGATGATCGCATTCCATTCCTGGTCTGTCCCGGGCAGAAAGCCGGGCACGTCTTCGAAAACGAGTAGCGGAATATTAAAGCAATCACAAAATCTTACGAAACGGGCGCCTTTGACACTTGAATTAATATCCAGTACGCCAGCCAGGGAAGCGGGCTGGTTACCGACGATCCCTATGCTTCGGCCGGCAATCCGGGCGAAACCCACAACAATATTTTCAGCAAAATTTTTATGTACCTCAAAAAAGCTTCCGTCATCAACGACACCGCCGATCACCTCACGCATGTCATAAGGCTGATTGGGAACCGCTGGAATTATATCGTTCAACCGGGGTCGTTTTTCATTGCCAGGTGTGTAGGGGGTTGCCGGAGCAACCTCTTCACAATTCTGGGGGATATAAGTCAATAAAAGTTTTATCTGGCGGATACATTCGGCTTCGTTGGAGCAGGCAAAATGCGTTACGCCGCTTTTGGTGCTGTGGGCGATTGCCCCACCGAGCTCTTCGGCTGTTACATTTTCGTGCGTTACGGTCTTCACGACATTAGGCCCGGTAACAAACATGAAGGAAGTATTCTCCACCATGAAAATAAAATCCGTGATCGCGGGCGAGTAAACGGCGCCACCTGCACATGGCCCCATGATGGCGGATAACTGTGGGATCACTCCGGATGCAAGCGTATTCCTGTAAAAAATATCCGCGTAACCTCCCAACGATACCACGCCTTCCTGTATCCTCGCTCCACCGGAGTCATTCAAGCCAATGATCGGCGCGCCATTTTGCATGGCCAAATCCATGACCTTCACAATTTTTTCGGCATGGGTTTCAGAAAGCGATCCGCCGAAAACTGTAAAGTCCTGAGAGAAGACATAAACCAGTCGACCGTTGATACGACCATACCCGGTTATCACGCCATCGCCGAGATAGTACTCTTTGTCAAGACCGAAATCTTTGCTGCGATGCATGACAAATTTTCCCATCTCTTCGAAAGAACCTTCGTCCAAAAGCAGGTGGATCCGCTCGCGCGCCGAGAGTTTTCCTTTCTGATGCTGCTGTTCTACTCGCTTCTCGCCGCCACCCAATAAAGCCTCCGCATTTTTTCTTTCCAACTCGTCAAATTTTTGCTGGAGCGCGCGGTCTTTTAAGTTTCGTCTAGCCATGGGTGATCGTATAGGTTAGTAAAATAAATGAAATACGGTCGAAATATAGTATTAAATTCGCACGGCTTTTTAGGGCTAATGAAAAACAAGCTTGCCATCATCGATATGGGAACAAACACGTTCCACCTTTTGATCGCAGAAGGAGAAGGCGGCGCTTTCAATATCATATTCAGAGACCGCCTGGCCGTGAAGATCGGGATGGGCGGAATCAATGATGGACTGATCACCGAGAGTGCCATTCACAGGGCGCTGTTGGCCATGCAAAGCTTTCGAAATATTATAGATCAGCATCAGGTAGCAAAAGTCTATGCCTTCGGAACAAGCGCCATGCGCAACGCCAGAAATGGGCCGGCAGCCGCTCAAAGAATTAAAGACGTCACCGGAATTGAGGTCAACATCATTTCAGGACAGGAAGAAGCCCACTTTATTTACCTGGGGGTGAAATCCGCGCTCGGGCTAGGCCATGACATGAACCTGATCGTTGATATCGGCGGGGGCAGCATTGAATTTATCATCGCCAACCAGGAAGAAGTTTTTTGGAAACAGAGCTTCGAGATCGGGGCGCAACGCCTGCTTGAAAAATTTCAACAACACGATCCAATTTTGCAGGAAGAAATTCTGGCCCTCGATAAACATTTTGATCATTCGTTGACCACATTATTTCAATCCATCGACAAATACAACCCAACTGTTCTCGTCGGATCATCGGGTACCTTCGATACACTAAGTGACATATTCTGCATCAAACATGATATTCACAAAAGCCCTGAAGAGGTTGAAACTCCTTTGACCCTGGAGGGTTTTTATGAAATCTACAAGGAACTGATCCTGAAGGATCGGCAACAACGAATGGCGATCCCCGGCATGATTGAAATGCGTGTAGACATGATCGTTGTAGCCTGCTGCCTGATCAGATACCTCGTGGAAAAATACACCTTTACACGAATACGTGTGTCAACATATTCTTTAAAGGAAGGCGTTCTTTCCTATTTGTCTCAACAACCTGCCTAACGTGATCTTCGATTTTCAAAACATTCCGGGCCTGGCTGCAGATGTTTAGTTCTCTCACGTGATCTTGAATAAAGAAATTAATAAGACAAAAAGGCTCCCGCAATAGGAGCCTTTCGATCATCATTCCGGCTTGACAATTCTATTCGAGACCGGCAATAGCGCGGTCTTTCGGATATTTGACTTCATATTTGTACACGACTTTTTTTGTTTCATTTGCCGCGATGGTTAGCTCCCAGGTAAGCTTGCCTGTAGCGCTGTTATAGGCTGCGCCTCCCTGGTCAAGCATGGTAACTTCTATCTGACTATTGCGGGAAACAGGCACCTGATCTTCAATGGTGATTTTCACCGTTTCATTTTTTGTATTCCGCACCGAAATTTCAAAAGCGTAACTTGCACGCCTATTCGTGCCGATCAATTTTTTCGAGCTGAGATCTTTCAATTTTTCCCGTTTCACGACAATCCGCGTATCGCGTCCCATCGAAATTGACAGTGTATCCCTGATGCTGTTTGGATCAATAAAGGTTTTTCCCACAAAAGTTCCTTCGAAGAAAATATTTGCTTCGCCAGGCAAAAGATTGAAGTCCTCCCACCCGGTAGCGCGCGCCATGAGAAACGCATCCTTGTCAAGTTTGGGCGCCGTGGAATAAACGTATTCTGCTTTTAACTCATGGTTTCGAATATCAACCAGCGTCGGCTTATTGGATGAGCTGACCGTATAAGGCAATCCGATCTCGAACTCCGTATTTAGCGTCGTTTCAATGGTCGATACATAATCGGAGACGGATTCGGCATCTTCCTCAGCCGCAACCTCAGACACGGGACCATATGCCGCGGGTGCGGATTTATCCTTCTTAAGCGCGCTGCTTCGGTATCGGTTTGCCCGGGCGACCGATTGATAAAAATCGAGATACCACGGATTCAGTTCCGGTTTTAAACCACCCAGCGCGGGATTTGCCGTCGACAATTTCAGTTTAACATTGTTCCATTCCTCACCGGTATTTTGAAATACATTGGCCTTGTAGCTCAACTGGACCGATCCTTTCGTATTGGCTGCCCGGAGGTCATAAACCGGGAACCATCCGGCGTTGGGGACAACATAGTTAACTTCAAGATCCACACTTGTTGGTTCTGTTGCAGAAAGCGAGATGACGATCTCATTCGTGTTCCGGGAATAAAGATTGGTCTTCTCCGAGATCTGAAGGTGGATCCTGTTGATCCGGTCATTTAATTTTCCGATTCGCTCGTCGTGGCGCGCCCGCGTGATGACAATATCCGTCAGCCTGGTCCTGAAAAAATCCGCCATCGCTTTGAGTTCCGCGGCTGTTAAATTCTGGTTATTGCCACCGATCTTAAGATTCGCCAGTAGCATCTGCTCTTCCTTATTAAGGATTTCTTTCTGACTGTTCTCCAGATTTACCTGGCGTTGCAAATACTCGATCGAATCTTTCAAAATCTGTACAGCCTTTGGTACGGGCTGTTCCGTGAGAAAATTTTGTTGCAGGGCCGTGCCCAAAATAATGAAAGATCCTTTTCCTGACACCTGGAGGCTTTGCTGATCGGGTAGTGCAGTAAGACCTGCCAGAATGAGATTCGTTTTTCCACTTTCGATCTTCGCCTTCACTTTCCTCGTGATTTGCGCTTTATTGAGAAAGACAGTTATCTCCGAAATTGTTGACTCTACTTTTTTCTCCTGCTGCGCGAGGGCACTGCTGGTTGAAATAAAAACTAAAAGGTAAAGCGCGAGCTTTTTCATACCATTTGGGATTATTATTTGATTATCTGAACACACGGACATGAGATGCGAAGATCGGGTAAATCCATAAGGTCATTTTGAATATTTTTAAGTTAAGTCAAATATCATCGATTTTATAAACTTCGTTCAGATAGTTCAAGAAACCGGCGTTTCAATTACTTTTGCCCTCCAATACCAGGTATGGAGAAAGTTTATTCTTACGAAACGCTGGAAGCTTTTACCCTAGGCATTTTCGGGAAAATTGGTTGCCCGGAAGATCAGGCAGCGCTGGCAACGAAAGTATTATTGGAAGCTGACCTGCGTGGAATCGATTCACACGGAATTGCCAGATTATCGGGTTACGTCAGGTTGTGGGAGGCAGATCGGATCAATGCCAATCCTTCCATTAAAATTGTTCATGAGTCTCCCAGTACGGGGGTAATCGACGGCGACAAGGGTTTGGGACTTGTTGTTGCACCGCAGGCGATGGAACTCGCAATGAAAAAAGCCTCGGAGGTCGGAACCGGTTGGGTCGCTGTGAAAAATTCCAACCATTTCGGAATTGCAGGCTTCCACGCCATGATGGCCCTCAAGCACGACATGATTGGTATGGCCATGACAAACGCCAGCCCCCTGGTGGCCCCCACTTTTTCAGTCGAGCGATTGTTGGGGACCAATCCCATCGCGGTGGCAATCCCAGCTGATCAACAACCTCCATTTGTTGCGGATTTTGCAACCACGACGGCAGCAAACGGCAAGCTTGAAATACTGCAGCGAAAAAACCTTGAAGCCCCGGTCGGATGGATCCAGAAAAAAAATGGATCACCTTCAACAAATCCGCATGAACTGAAAGAAGGTGGTGCTTTGATTCCGTTGGGAAGTGATCGTGAACACGGCAGCCATAAAGGGTTTTGCCTTGGAGCGTGGGTCGATATTTTTTCGGCTGTATTATCCGGAGCCAATTACGGACCATGGGTGCCGCCCTTCGTCAGCTTTTTGTCGCCCCCAGCAAATCCGGTTGGTCAAGGGATCGGTCATTTTTTTGGTGCCATGCGTATCGATGCCTTCCGCCCTGCAAGCGAATTTAAGATGCATATGGACTCCTGGATCACAAGATTTAGATCGGCGAAAACCGTAGATGGCGAAGATCGGATAATCATACCCGGAGATCCGGAGCGCGAAACATCGGAACAACGACTGCTTGCGGGGATACCATTAAATCGTAAAGTTGTTGAAGATCTCGAGGAGCTCGGAGCCAGGTTTGAGATAAAATTCTAGAACCCGAAGTTCCCATAATTAACGCCCGCGCGAACTACGAGGGGACTGTTATAGGGACTGTAATCTCCAGCCACGGGAGTTTTGTATGAAAAATTATACAGCGCCATAACATACAACCCGAGTTTTTTTCCGATCGGCTGAATAAATCCTCCGCCCGCCATAAAGCTGCCAAAGTCCTCCCTGATCGTTTCACTGGCCGACACTGGAAATTCGTAGTTTAAGTACTCATACTCTGTCTGAAGAAAAATATTCCGATACACGATAAAGCGCAGGAACGGATTTGCGGCGTAGTCCTTGAGCTTGAGCGCCGGGGTATAGAATTTATATTTTGTAAAGCGGTAGGTAAAGCCAGTGCCCGCCATCAGACGTGCAGTCAGCATATATCCAATTGAAGGAGAAAGGGAAAAGTAATCCTGGGAGCTGGAGAATCCGAAACCAAAACCTCCGCCGGGAACGATCCGTTCTTTAAACGGCGTTCCTTTTAAGCTGTTGTCTTTGCCCTGCCCGCTCGACTGAATGGCAACGATAACCAGAAGCATGCAAATAATGAATCGAAGCATGTAAGTGGAACGTTTTACTCTTCAACTATGATATAAATATCCTCGGTCTTTTTCTTCATCAGATATTTTTCCCGGGCAAATTTTTCAATCGATTCCCGGTCTCCAAAAAGTTCATTGCGATCTTTCTCCACTTCCTTTATTTTTTGCATGTAATACTCCCTTTCAGCTTCAAGCGCGTTAAGCTTCGAAGTCAGCTGGTAGCGGACGATCAGGTTATTGGAGTCCAATACGAGCATCCAGATTAAAAAAACACCCCCGGCAACTACATAAAAATTCCGGAAGGCCTTCGGCAATTTCCTGAGCATAAGTTTAAAAAATCAATACTAAGATAGTAAAAATAAACACTTCACGAATATCATGTGCATAGCGTCGTTGCCAGCGTTTTTCACTTGCTACTGAATTTCCAGAGTCCGAAACAAAAATAACCATACCCAACCTATTGGTAAGTGCCAATTGCAAGCAGATTACCAATCGCGCACGCCGTTCGCACCAGGTTTACCCTTGTCAGACGGATCGACTCGTCTACGGATGTTGGTGAATGCTGGATCGAAACAATGGCAGCGAAATTCTTTTGGAGGTCGTCACTGACGGCGTGTGGCACCTGTCCGGCAAGGGCGATAACGGGAATATTTTGTTCGTTCGCCTTTAGCGCGATCCCATACGGCGCTTTGCCCATCAAGGTCTGTTCATCGATCGCTCCCTCACCAGTAATTACAAGATCAGAGTTTACAAGAGCCTCATTCAGACCAGTCAAGTGAAAAAACTGATCGAAGCCATTCAATAGCTTTGCCAGAAACACCGCATATAGCATCGCTCCAGCTCCACCCGCCGCGCCTCCAAATTTAATCGACGAGATATCTTTCCCCAGTGATTTCATCGTTACCGAAGCTAATTGACGGAGAGAAGCTTCAAGCGATTCTACGTCCGAGGAAGATGCTCCTTTTTGCGGGCCAAAAGTCCTCGCCGCGCCAGTGTCCCCGAGCAGAGGATTGGAAACGTCGCACAGTACGACAAGTTCGCAGCTGAGCATTCGCTGATCGACGTTGGCGGCATCGATCGAATCCAGGTTAACCAGACTCTCCGGAATATTTTTCAAATCCTTTAGATTCTTATCCAGAAAGCGGACTCCCAGTGCCTGAAGGATTCCGACGCCCCCGTCCACGGTTGCACTTCCGCCAATCGCCAGAATGATCTTCCTGGCGCCGTGATCCAGGGCAATGCGTATGAGTTCTCCAGTACCGTACGAGTTGCTTATCATCGGGTTTCTTTCCGGTAGTTTAACCATCCTCAAACCGGAAGCGGAAGCCAGCTCAATGATCGCCGTCCGGGTGGCCGAATGAAACCCAATCCACGATTGAATCGTCCTCCCCAGCGGATCAGTTACAAAACAGGTGATCTGCTTTGCCTCCAGCCGCGCACTAATGAGGGCACCGGTCCCGTCACCCCCGTCGCCCAGGGGAAAACATTCATAAACAGCATTGAGATTACTTTGTTCCAACCCCGTCTTAATGGCTTCCGCAACTTCCGGAGCAGTTAAACTATTCTTGAACGCATTCGGGGCAATCAAAATTCTCATAGTGAGGAGATCAAGTTAACAACGTTCTGAGGTTTACCCGCAAAAAAAAGTGCAACATTGTTGATCGTGCTTTGCATGATTCGTTGTCGCGCTTCGAGGCTCAGCCACGCATTGTGCGGAGTAACAATGCAATTGCGTAAACCGATCAGCGGGTTGTGTACATCCGGCGGTTCCTTGGACAGCACGTCGAGGGCGGCTCCTGCAATTTTACCATTCCCCAGGATTTGGGCAAGATCATTTTCATTGACCAGCTGTCCACGCGAAGTATTAATGAACAGTGCGCTGGATCTCATTTTTGAAAGTAAATCTGCAGTGACAAAACCCGCGTTGTCCCTGGTTAATGGGCAGTGCAAGGTGATGATATCGCTTTTTGAAAAAACTTCTTCCAGCGAGGTCGATCCGCTGTCTTCACGCGGTGAGGGGTTGTAAAAGATCACTCGCATTCCGAATGCCCTTCCCACGTCGGCAACTTTCTGGCCAATTTTTCCATAACCAACAATTCCAAGCGTTTTACCAGCCAATTCTGCGATTGGAACTTTTGTATAACACCAGTCTCTGGCAACAGACCATTCACCCGATGCAACGCTCGCAGCATTCAGTCCGACATGATTGGTGAGCTCAAGGATCAGTGCGAAAGTGTGCTGCGCAACAGAATCCGTCCCATAACCGGGAACGTTGCAGACTGGGATTCTTTTTTGATCGGCAGCATGTGTATCGATAATATTATAGCCCGTGGCGGTTACGGCAATCAATTTCAAACGCGAAGCTGCCTGTATAACGTTGGCGGAGAGTGGTGTTTTGTTAGTGATGATGACGTCCGCATCGAAAACCCTGTCAAGAATTTCACGCTCGCGTGTGCGGTCATAAACGACGACGTCACCAAATTCCTGCAATGGACGCCAATCCAGATCGCCTGGATTCAATGTAAAGCCATCCGTAATGACGATTTTTGAACTTGCCATGCGATGTCATTTGCAGTAGAAATTTACAGCGCTTCATGTATTCAATCCTCAAAATAGTCAAAATAAAAAAGCCGGAGCATAGTCCGGCTTTTCATGATCGGGTGATTCACTCAGAATTTTTTCCCGGGGAAGTATGCCGCCTCACTCAGTTCTTCTTCTATGCGGATCAGCTGATTGTATTTTGCCATCCTGTCGGAACGCGAGGCAGATCCGGTTTTGATCTGACCTGTATTCAATGCCACAGCGAGATCGGCGATCGTGTTATCTTCGGTCTCACCCGAGCGATGTGACATTACGCTCTTGTAGGCGTTGCGCTTCGCCAGGTTCACCGCGTTGATGGTTTCTGTGAGGGATCCGATCTGATTTACTTTGATAAGGATGGAATTTGCCACGCCCTTATCAATGCCATCCTGAAGGCGTTTTACATTGGTCACGAACAGGTCATCCCCGACAAGCTGAACTTTCTTACCAACCTTTTCTGTAAGCTTTTTCCAACCATTCCAGTCATCTTCAGCCATGCTGTCCTCAAGGGAAATAATCGGATATTTGTTTACCCAGGTAGCCCAATAGTCAACCATTTCATCTGAACTGATCTTCTTTCCACTGGATTTCTTAAATATATATGTATTGGAAGATGCGTCGTAGAATTCAGACATTGCTGCGTCCATTGCGATGAATACGTCCTCACCAGCCTTAAATCCGGCTTTTTCAATTGCCTGCAATACAACTTCAATCGCCTCTTCGTTTGAAGCGATGTTTGGCGCGAATCCGCCCTCATCTCCAACGTTGGTGGAAAGACCTTTGTCATGAAGGACTTTCTTAAGCGTATGGAATATTTCGGTTCCCATGCGAAGGGACTCGGAAAACGTGTCGGCCTTCACGGGCATGACCATGAACTCCTGGAAATCAATTTTATTATCTGCATGACCCCCACCGTTCAGGATATTCATCATCGGCACCGGCAGTGTATTCGCGTTGACCCCACCAATATACCGGTACAAAGGCAATCCCGCGACGATGGCCGCGGCTTTTGCAATCGCAAGTGATGTTCCCAGTATCGCGTTGGCGCCGAGGTTCCCCTTGTTGGCGGTGCCATCCAGCTCGATCATGATCTTATCGATCAGATTCTGATCAAATACAGAAAACCCGACAATCTCTTCCGCAATCCTCGTATTGACATTTTCCACGGCCTTCTGAACTCCTTTTCCAACATATCTCTTCTTGTCGCCGTCACGAAGCTCTACCGCTTCATGGGTTCCTGTAGAAGCTCCGGACGGAACAGCAGCGCGTCCCAGGGCCCCGTTTTCGGTGATGACATCAACTTCCACAGTAGGATTTCCACGGCTGTCAAGGATCTGGCGGGCGTGAATGCTTTCAATTAAGCTCATAAATTCGGGATTTGATTAATATAGTTAGTTAGAATCTTTATTTTTTATCCTGGGCGATCATATCCATGAACTGATCAAACAGGTAATTTGAATCGTGTGGTCCGGGCGATGCTTCGGGATGGTACTGTACCGAGAATGCTTTCTTATTCTTCAGCCTGATGCCCATGATCGTGTTGTCGTTCAGATGCATGTGCGTTACCTCGACCTCCGGATTCTTGTCGATATCTTTTTCGCTGACGGCAAATCCGTGATTTTGGGAAGTCATCTCGCCTCTACCTGTAATCAGGTTTTTAACAGGATGATTGAGGCCACGGTGGCCGTGGTGCATCTTATAGGTAGAAAGACCGCAGGACAATGCGAGCAACTGATGGCCAAGACAAATACCGAATACCGGTTTTTCGGATTCGACTGCGTCCTTCACGGTCTTGATGGCGTAGTCCATCGCTGCCGGGTCACCGGGGCCGTTGGAGATAAAATAACCATCCGGCGACCATGTGGCCATTTCTTTCAGGGGAGTTTTGGCGGGAAAGACCTTGACGTAACATCCCCGCCTGGCAAGGTTTCTAAGGATATTGTTCTTAATGCCCAGATCAAGGGCGGCAACCTTAAATCTGGCCTCCGGGTCACCGATAAAGTATGGTTCCCGGGTACTGACCCGCGAAGACAACTCCAATCCATCCATCGATGGCACTTTTTTAAGCTCCGCCTTCATCTGATCAGGCGTCAGTTCGGAAGAGATCAGGGCATTCATTGCGCCCTTGTTCCGGATATAGCGGACGAGCATGCGCGTATCGACATCTGCAATTCCAACCACACCATTGCGGACAAGATAGTTCTGAAGGCTTTCCTTGGCTTCCTTCCTGCTGTATTGTTCCGCGAAATCATTCACAACAACGCCGGCAATCTTGGTGTTCCCGGATTCCTGTTCTTCATCCTGGGTGCCATAGTTGCCGATATGCGCGGTGGTATTGATAATGATCTGGCCGAAATAAGACGGATCGGTATAAATTTCCTGGTATCCGGTCATTCCTGTATTGAAGCAAATCTCACCACCTGAAGTTCCAATCTTCCCGATGGAGGTTCCTTCAACAAGAAGCCCGTCTTCTAATAATAAATAGGCTTTTTTATGCATATCGGGTACAAAAATAAGTCTAGAAAGTCATTTTAAAAGTCTGCCGCCTCTAAAGCGGTGACAAACTATAAAAAGTTCGAGTCCAAACGTTTGAACATAAAAAAAGGGACTGAAGTAAGCTCCAATCCCTTTCTCTTATAGATCGTAAAAACACTATTCTTTGTCCTTTTTGGATTTTGAACCGGTCTTCTTCTCAGCCTTAGGCTCTTTCTTCTCAGCCTTTGCCTCGGTTTTTTTATCAGCTGCCGCCTTTTTAGTTTTCTTTTCCGGCTTTGCTTCTGCCTGCGTTTCGGTGGCCTCGGTTTCTCCTTCTTCTTTCTTCTTGCCACGGCCCCGACGGGTTTTGGCTTTTTTCGCAGCACCATCTTTGGTGTAAAGCGTGTTGAAGTCCACGAGCTCCATCAGGCACATTTCGGCATTATCACCCAGGCGCGTATCCTCAAGCTTGATAATGCGGGTATATCCACCCGGGCGGTCAGCGATCTTCGATGCCACTTCTCCAAACAGGGTTTTCACAGACTCCTTGTTTCCGAGGTAGGAAAAAACAACGCGCCGCGAGTGTGTGGTATCGTCTTTGGACTTTGTCAAGAGAGGTTCCACATATTTACGAAGCGCCTTTGCCTTCGCAACAGTGGTAGTGATTCTCTTATTCAAAATCAGGGATGAGGCCAGGTTCGAAAGCAGCGATTGTCTGTGCGCTGATTTCCGGCCTAAGTGATTTATTTTCTTACCGTGTCTCATGATTACCTAGTCTTCATCAAGTTTATATTTGGAAAGATCCATACCGAAAGTAAGGTTCTTCTCGGCCACGAGTTGCTCGAGTTCCGCCAGTGACTTCTTTCCGAAGTTCCGGAACTTCATCATATCAGAGATCTCCAGTTGCACCAGGTCACCAAGGGTTTTCACATCGGCAGCCTTGAGGCAGTTATAAGCGCGTACGGACAGATCCAGATCGTGGAGCGGGGTTTTCAGCAGCTTGCGCATATGAAGCATTTCCTCGTCAACCTGCTCGATTTCGGCATCTTTGCCGGTTTCGAGTTCAATGGATTTATCGGAGAAAAGTCTGAAGTGCTGAATGAGAATGTGCGCAGCGCCTTCCAGGGCCTTTTCAGGATGGATGGAACCGTCGGTTTCGATATCTACCAGCAATTTTTCGTAGTCGGTCTTTTGCTCCACGCGGGTATTTTCGACACTGTATTTCACATTCTTCACCGGCGTAAAAATCGCATCGATCGGAATGAAGCCGAATACTTGTTCTGCCGGCTTATTTTCTTCAGCGGGCAGATAACCTCTTCCTTTTTCAATGGTTAGTTCAATCTCAAATTGCGCAGATTCATCCAGGTTGCAGATTGCGTGTTCCGGATTGAGGATTTCAAAAGCGGATGTAAATTTTGCGATATCACCAGCCTTGAACTGTTTTTGCTTCTTAATGTTTACAGTGATCTTGTTGTCGAAGTTATCAGCAACTTTTCTAAACCTCACCATTTTCAGGTTGAGGATGATCTCTGCAACGTCTTCAACAACACCCTCAATCGTAGAAAATTCATGGAGGACACCGGGGACCTTGATTCCGGTAATCGCATAACCTTCCAGGGAAGACAACAGAATTCTTCTCAGCGCATTGCCGATTGTAACTCCGTATCCTTTTTCCAGAGGTTTGAATGTGAAAAGTCCGTGAAAATCATCAGCCTTTTCCATGACAACCTTCTCTGGCATTTGAAACGCTAATATTGACATAATGTAGTTGATTAACTTTTGAAATTACTTAGAATACAATTCAACGATCAATTGTTCGCTGATGTTCTCAGGGATATCCTCGCGCGGAGGAAGGTTTATGATCTTACCGATCATCTCGCTGTTATCCCATTCCAACCAATTGTATTTTCTTGAACCTTGCAAAGACAGGCTGTTGGTGATCACTTCGAGCGATTTCGAACGCTCGCGAACACCGATTTTATCACCCGGTTTCAAGGTAAAAGAAGGTATGTTAACAGTTTCTCCGTTTACCTGAATATGTTTATGCAATACGAGCTGTCTGGCGGACCTGCGTGTTGGCGCGATTCCCAACCGGAAAACCGTATTATCGAGTCTTGCCTCGAGAAGTTGCAGCAAAACCTCACCGGTCTTACCCTTTTTCCTTGAAGCTTCATTGAAGACCTTTGCAAATTGTCTTTCAAGCAAACCGTAGATGTATTTGGCTTTCTGTTTCTCACTCAGCTGTGTTGCATATTCAGACTGTTTACGCTTCTTGCCGCGTCCATGCTGACCAGGAGCGTAGTTCTTCTTTTGCAAAGCCTTATTATCACCTAAGATAGGCTCATTGAACCTTCTTGAAATTCGAACTCTGGGGCCTGTGTATCTTGCCATGTTTGTATTATTTCAGATTTCAGCTATCCAATTTCGGATGAAATTCGATCTTGAAATTTTTATAATTGATTAAACTCTTCTCTTTTTAGGAGGTCTGCAACCGTTGTGCGGCAGCGGTGTTACATCGCGGATCGCAGTGACCTCGATGCCTGCACCCTGAATGGTACGGATCGCAGATTCACGGCCTGCGCCTGGACCTTTAACAAATACTTCAACTTTTCTCAGGCCGCTCTCATAGGCTTTTGTAGCACAATCCTGAGCCGCCATCTGCGCAGCATAGGGAGTGTTCTTCTTCGAACCTTTGAAACCCATCTTACCTGCCGACGCCCAGGAAATAACCTGGCCATTGGTATTTGTCATCGCGATAATGATGTTATTGAAAGTTGCCTTGATGTGAGCCTCACCTACGGCCTCAACATTGACCACTCTCTTTTTTGCTTTGTCTTTTCTCTTTTCAGCGGTTGCCATTATTGAAAAGTTTTTATTTCAATTAACCTTTAGTTGCCTTCTTCTTATTTGCCACAGTCTTACGCTTGCCTTTGCGGGTACGGGCGTTGTTCTTCGTCGTCTGACCACGGACAGGAAGTCCTTTCCGGTGACGCAGACCACGGTAGCATCCGATGTCCATCAGGCGTTTGATGCTTAACTGGATCTCGGACTTCAGAACACCCTCAATCCGGAATTTTTCCGCGATGATTGCGCGAACGGCATTTGACTCTTCGTCATTCCATTCTTTTACTTTCTTGTCCCAGCTGATACCAGCTTCGGAAAGAATATTTTGGGCTGACCTGCGGCCAATACCAAAAATATAGGTGAGGCTAATTTCGCCTCGCTTATTATCGGGAATATCTACACCAGCGATACGTGCCATAGTCTTAACCTTGTCTTTGTTTATACCTAGGATTCTTCTTGTTAATCACATACAATTTGCCCTTGCGTCTGATGATCTTGCAGTCAGCGCTTCGCTTCTTTATGGATGCTTTAACTTTCATCTTTTTATCTGTTTGACTCGATCACCTGATCGGATCAGGGAATCAATACCTTTGTTTTTTTCGTTTCTTATCCTTACAGCTACTTGTACCTGAATACAATTCGCCCTTTTGTCAAATCATACGGCGACATTTCCAATCTTACCTTGTCGCCCGGCAGAATGCGGATATAGTTCATGCGCATCTTACCCGAGATATGTGCCAGTACTTCATGGCCATTCTCCAACTGAACCCTGAACATTGCATTAGACAATGCTTCGGTTATAGTTCCATCTTGCTCAATTGACTTCTGTTTCGCCACTTATAGCTATAATTTTCTTCTATGTATTCGTGTGTAGTCAGTATTTCCGTTCTATCATCATGTACTGCTACCATATGTTCAAAATGAGCTGATGGTTTCTTATCTGCGGTCCGGATCGTCCACCCATCTCTTTCCTGCACCACGCTTTTCGTTCCCTGGTTGATCATCGGCTCGATCGCGAACACCATACCCGGGACAATCTTGACACCTTTACCACGCTTTCCATAGTTTGGAACTTCCGGATCCTCATGCAGCTTCTTTCCAACTCCGTGTCCCACCAGTTCCCTTACAACACCGTATCCGAAACTTTCAACATAGCCCTGAATGGCATAAGACACATCACCAATCCGGTTCCCCGCTTTTGCCTGCGCGATGCCCAGGTACAGGGAATCATAGGTCCGTTCAAGAAGCAACAGCGTTTCATTCATCACACCTTCCAGCGGATAGGTGTAGGCAGAATCACTGTGATAACCCTTGAATTGAACTCCGCAGTCAATCGAGATTATATCTCCTTCTTTCACTTCATAGTTTCCCGGAAATCCGTGCACCACTACTTCGTTTACCGAAATGCAGAGCGAGGCCGGAAAACCCCTGTAATTCTTGAAAGAAGGAATCCCTCCATGGTCGCGGATGAATTCTTCTGCCAACTTATCCAGTGTAATCGTCTTTACACCGGGACGAATCAGCTTGGCAATCTCTCCATGAGCTTTTCCCAGTATCAGGGCTGACTCACGGATTATTACCAGTTCCTCTTCCGTCTTTAAGTTAACCATTCAGCTTTTTAGGCCGCAGCAAATTGAGAACGTCCCTTTACCCTGCCTGACTTCATCATTCCTTCGTAATGTCTCATCAGCAGGTAGCTTTCGATTTGCTGAAGTGTATCGAGGATAACCCCGACCATGATCAGCAACGAAGTACCACCATAGAATTGTGCGAAGTTCTGGCTAATGTCGGCCAGGTTTGCAAACGCTGGCATAATCGCAATCGCAGCAAGAAACAACGCACCAGGCAAAGTAATCCTTGATAATACTGTATCTATAAACTCGGCTGTTTGTTTTCCCGGCTTTACACCCGGAACAAAACCGCCATTCCTTTTCAAATTATCAGCAATGTCATTTGAGTTGATCGTGATCGCCGTGTAAAAGAATGTAAACACCAGGATCAGCAATGCAAACACCAGATTGTACTGCCATGAATAGGGATCAGAAAAAGCAATCCCGATATAGGTACCCCACGTTGTGTCTCCCACAAGTCCAACCATCAGCACAGGGATGAACATCAGCGCCTGCGCAAAGATGATGGGCATTACACCGGCGGAGTTCAGCTTAAGGGGAATAAAGTCTCTCTTGCCCCCGTACAATTTGTTTCCGATCACCTGTTTCGCGTACTGGATCGGTATCCTGCGCGTCGCCTGCGTGAGCAATATTACACCCATCACGATGCCAAACAATGCCACCAGTTCGACGAGAATGATCAGCGATTGACCCATTCCGCGATGTTCAACCACTTCGTAAAGAAGCGCACCTGGCAGACGTGATACAATTCCGATCATGATCAGTACCGAAATACCATTTCCAATTCCTTTATCGGTGATCCTTTCACCGAGCCACATACAGAACATGGTGCCGGCGATGAGAATCACAACTGAAGAGAAAAAGAAGAAGAAGCCCGGCTCGAGGATCGCCCCAGGGTCGATGGTGCCTTTGATATAGGCGTACCCCTGGAATGCGGTGATCACGATGGTCAGCACGCGTGTGATCTGATTCAAACGCTTACGACCGGAATCGCCTTCTTTCTGAAGTTTCTGAAAATAAGGGACTGCAAATGTCAACAACTGAACGATGATCGACGCGGAGATATAGGGCATAATGCCCAGCGCGAAGATCGAAGCCCGGTAGAAGGAACCTCCCAAAAAAGTATTCAGCAATCCGAGAATACCTTCATTCACACCGCCCGACAGACTTGGGTGAGTCGGGTCGATTCCGGGGATAACAATGTATGAACCCAATCTGAAGATAATCAGAAACCCGATGGTATTCAGGATTCTTACGCGAAGATCTTCGATTGAAAAAATGTTCCTTATGGTCTTAAAGAAACGCCTCATTATTTTACGATTGTAGCTGTACCACCAACGTTTTCAATTGCTTTCGTAGCGGTTGCCGAAAAAGCATGTGCTTCAACGCTGATTTTTGATTTTAACTCTCCTCTTCCCAATACTTTCACCTTATCGTTCTTTCCAACGATCCCGTTTTCGATCAAAAACTGAAGGCTGATGGATGCCCCTTTATGTTTTTCAGCCAATCCTTCCAGTATATCCAGGTTGACGGCCTTGAAATATTCCTTATTAAGACTCTTGAAACCAAACTTTGGCACACGGCGCTGCAGTGGCATCTGACCACCTTCAAAGCCGGGTTTTGCATGATAACCCGATCTTGACTGGGCACCTTTATGACCTCGGCCTGCCGTAGAACCACCGGATCCCTGACCACGTCCAAGCCGCTTGTTTGTTTTTACTGAACCTTTAGCAGGTTTAAGTGTATGCAATTTCATTTTACAGTTCTTTTACAGTAATCAAATGATTTACCTTCCGGATCATTCCCGAGATCTGAGGCGTAAGTTCCACCTCAACTGTCTTATTAATTTTACCCAAACCCAAAGCCTGGATCGTTCTGATCTGTGTTTCAGGTCTTTTGATGGTACTTCTTTTCTGTGTGATCTGTACTTTCGCCATGTCTCCTAGCCATTAAATACTTTCGACAATGCAATTCCTCTGTTTCTCGCGATGGTATTAGCATCTCTCATGCTCGTCAACGCTGCAAACGTGGCTTTCACCACATTGTGAGGGTTGGAAGATCCTTTCGATTTCGCCAACACGTTATGAACTCCCGCGCTTTCCAACACCGCACGCATCGCACCTCCTGCGATAACGCCCGTTCCGGGAGACGCCGGCTTGAGAAGCACAAACCCGCCACCGAATTTGCCAATAGACTCATGCGGCACTGTTCCTTTGATAATCGGAACTTTCACCAGGTGTTTCTTAGCGTCGTCGATTCCTTTGGTAATCGCGTCGGTCACCTCATTGGCCTTACCCAGGCCGTAACCTACAACGCCATTGCCATCGCCAACCACCACAATGGCGGCGAAGCTGAATCTGCGACCACCCTTTACCACTTTCGCAACACGCTCAATGGCAACGACTTTTTCTTTCAAGTCGATCTCGCTGGCTTTTACTGTGCTAATATTGCTTACAGACATAATCTTTTAAAGTTCTTAGAATTTTAAACCACCTTCTCTGGCACCTTCGGCAAAAGCCTTCACGTTGCCATGATAAAGATATCCGTTGCGATCAAATACAATGGCCTCGACGCCTGCAGCTTTCGCTTTTTCCGCGATCTTTTTTCCGACGTTTTTTGAATTCTCCTGATTCACCGTCTTCTGGCCTAACTCAACCGTGGATGCAGCCGCGAGTGTTACCTGTTTGGTGTCATCAATGATCTGCGCGAAGATCCCCGTGTTGCTTCTGAACACGGACAATCTCGGCCTTTCGGATGTTCCGGTGATCTTCTTCCGGACACCTGCCTTGATTCTTTCGCGTCTTTCTCTATTCTTGCCTGCCATAGATGATTGGTTTTCTATGATGCTTATTTATTTTCTAATTCAGTTCTTATTTAGCAGCAGCCTTACCAGCTTTTCTGCGGACATATTCACCCACGAAGCGAATACCTTTTCCTTTGTACGGCTCCACTTTACGGAGCGACTTGATCTTTGCAGCGACCTGGCCGATCAACTGTTTGTCGGCTCCTTCGAGCGTGATGGTCGGATTGCCACCTTTCTCCTGTGTCGCCACAATCTTGATCTCCGCAGGAATTGCAACGAAAACGTTGTGGGAATATCCCAGGCTTAATTCAAGCACGTTTGATTGCGCGTTAGCCTTAAAACCAACACCGATCAATTCCATATTTGTCTTATACCCTTTCGAAACACCCTCAACCATATTGGCGATCAGCGCGCGGTACAAACCATGCATTGCCTTGTGCCTTTTCTGTTCGGTAGGTCTTTCAACTGTAACCGTTCCGTTTTCGTTTTTAATGACGAAGTCCGGATCGATCGCCTGCTTCAATTCACCCTTCGGGCCTTTGACGGTCACCGTGTTGCTGGCGAAATTAAAAGTAACTCCTGCAGGTATTGTTATCGGTAATTTTCCAATGCGTGACATGTCTTTGCGGGATTAATAGACGTAACACAAAACTTCACCACCAACATTCAAGGATTTGGCTTCCTTATCGGTAATCACACCCCTGGAAGTTGACAGGATGGCGACGCCAAGTCCGTTCAAAACGCGCGGCATCGAATCTGCGCCGACGTATTGTCTCAGACCGGGTGAGCTTATTCTTTCAAGGCTGGTAATTGCCGATTCACGGGTTTCGGGATTGTACTTGAGCGCAATCTTGATGTTGCCCTGGTGATTCTGAGTTTCCTCAAATTTGTAGTTGAGTATATACCCCTTGTCAAATAACACCTTGGTTATTTCCTTCTTTAAGTTGGAAGCAGGGATCTCCACTACACGGTGGTTAGCCTTGATAGCATTCCGCAACCGGGTTAAATAGTCTGCTATAGGATCTGTCATTTTCTTATTCCTTTATTTAAAAAGCAAGCCCGCGTTTTTAAAACCGGGCTGCAAAGATATCGAACAATTTTTAATTATTCAAACTGTTATCTGGTTTCCTTCCCTATTTACAGGGCCAGCGGACCTTGATATTCAGCAACCAATATGTGTGTGGCTTCAGGCCCCCGCTTCCCGCTTCAGGCCGTTTGGAGCATCCAAAAGGCATGCAGCTTGCAGCTCAAAGCCTGCAGCTAATTTTTACCAGCTGGCTTTCGTCAAACCAGGGATCTTGCCATCCGAAGCCATTTCGCGGAAGACGTTACGGCATACGCCGAACTTGCGCATATAACCTCTTGGACGACCGGTCAGCTTGCATCTGTTCTTTAAACGAACCGGGGAAGCGTTGCGCGGAAGTTTATCCAGCGCCAGGTAATCCCCTGCCTGTTTTAAAGCCTTTCTCTTAGCTGCTTTGGTCGCCACCAGCTTTTCCCTTTTTGCCTGCCTAGCAATTACAGATAATTTCGCCATGCTATTATGATGATTGTTTATTTGCAAATGGCACCCCGAATTCCTTCAGGAGCTCATAGCTTTCTTCGTCAGTCTTGGCAGTAGTGACAAACGTGATGTCCATACCGCTGATCTTGTTTACCTTATCAATGGAAATCTCCGGGAATATGATCTGCTCCTTCACGCCGAGCGTGTAGTTTCCACGACCATCGAATCCTTTTGCATTCACTCCGCGGAAGTCGCGAACACGTGGCAACGCGATGTTGACCAGGCGGTCCAGGAACTCATACATCTTGGTTCCGCGAAGCGTTACGCGGACGCCAATGGGCATGTTCTCTCTCAACTTGAAGTTCGAGATCGCTTTTTTGGAGCGGGTTGCAACCGCCTTCTGACCGGTGATGTTCGTAATCTCTTCAATTGCTACATCGATCAGTTTCTTGTCGGTTACCGCTACGCCCATACCCTTGTTGATACAGATCTTCTCAATTTTCGGAACCTGCATCACAGAGCTGTAATTGAATTTCTGCTTTAAAGCAGGGACAATTTGCTGGGTGTATTTGTCCTTTAATCTTGGAGTTGCCATTACTTAATAAATTCTCCTGTTTTCTTTGAATATCGCTGAAGCTTGTCCTTATCGTTAAGCTTTCTTCCAGTTCTGGTTGTTTTACCGCTTGCGGGGTCCACCAGCATCAGATTGCTGATATGTACCGGGGCTTCTACTTTCTTGATGCCGCCTTCAGGCTTGCCTGCAGAAGGTTTCGCGTGCTTGGTGACCATGTTCACACCTTCCACAAAAGCGCGTTGCTTTTCCAGAACGATTTCAAGCACCTTTCCGGTTTTGCCTTTGTCGTCACCGGAAATGACTTTCACGGTGTCGCCTCTCTTGATGTGAAGTTTGGGCTGTTGGTTTCGTTTTCTCTCCATGGCTTATAGTACTTCTGGGGCCAGTGATACAATTTTCATAAACTGCTTCTCCCTGAGTTCGCGGGCGACAGGACCGAAAATACGGGTACCGCGCGGTTCATCCTGGGCGTTCAAAAGAACGGCAGCGTTGTCTTCGAAGCGGATATACGATCCGTCTTTCCTTCTTACTTCTTTTGTTGTCCTAACCACAACAGCCTTGGAGACAGTTCCCTTTTTCACCTGGCTTGTGGGCAGCGCAGACTTCACAGTGACAACAATTTTGTCACCTACGGAAGCATAACCTTTACGTGTGCCGCCGAGCACGTGCATACAAAGCACTTCTTTTGCTCCGCTATTGTCAGCCACAGTAAGTCTGGATTCAGTGCGTATCATATATCTTTTTTCTACTTATCTCTATCTGGTGCCTGCTTTCGGTTCGGACTCCTAGCTGCAAGCTTCAAGCTAAAAGTCCGTATAGTTCGGATTACTTCGCCTTTTCTACGATCTCAATCAGTCTCCAGCGCTTATCCTTGCTTAACGGCCGTGTTTCCATGATGCGAACCGTATCGCCAATACCGGCGGTGTTGTTTTCGTCATGAGCCTTGAACTTGGTAGTCCTGTTCACGAATTTTCCGTAAATCGGGTGCTTTACTTTTCTATCAACAGCAACCGTAATGGTTTTCTGCATCTTATTGCTGACGACTTTCCCGACTCTTTCTTTTCTTTCGTTCCTTTCCATAGGAAATTATTTTTGAAGTTCTTTTGCTCTCAGTTCCGTGTTCAGTTTCGCAATTAGCCTGCGTGTTGAACCAATGCGCATGGGGTTTTCTATAGAAGAAACACGGTGTGCAAAACGCAGTTTGCGAAGTGCTTCTCTTTCGCTGACGATCTTATCTTTCAATTCGGCTAAGCTCAGCGCCTTGATTTCAGAATTCTTCATGACTTGTTTATTCTACGTAGTCTCTTCTAACAGTGAATTTGGTCTTGATGGGAAGTTTACCCTCGGCAAGTGCCAGTGCTTCTTTTGCCGTCGCCAGGTTCACTCCGCCCGCTTCAAACAGGATCGTTCCAGGTTTGATAACTGCTACCCAGTATTCCGGGGCACCTTTACCTTTACCCATCCTTACTTCAGCCGGCTTGCGTGTCACTGGTTTGTCAGGGAAAATCCGGATCCATACCTGGCCTTCGCGCTTCATGGCGCGCGTTACGGCGATACGGGCTGCTTCAAGCTGACGCGCTGTGATCCATCCGCCTTCCAAAGCTTTTAATGCGAAAGATCCGAAAGCAATTGAGTGTCCACGGGTTGCCATTCCTTTCACCCGGCCTTTCTGCATCTTTCTAAATTTGGTTCGTTTCGGCTGTAACATTGTTACCTACTTTATTCGTTACCTTTCTCTATTCTTAAAAAAAATTACCGGTTTCCACCGCGGCCTCTGCCACCGTCACGCTTTCCGCCACCGCCGTCAGTACGTCTTCCGCCATCACGGGGACCTCTTCCGCGTCCGCCTCTTTCCTGGCCGCCGCGCGGAGCTCCGCCGCCCTGCTGCTGGGCTGTGCTGCTAACAAGACCCACGTTCGGAGAAAGATCACGCTTACCATAGATCTCACCTTTGAAGATCCATACCTTGATGCCGATCTTACCGTACACTGTCTGGGCTTCTGATATTGCATAATCGATATCAGCCCGGAGTGTGTGCAATGGAATTCTTCCTTCTTTATATTGTTCGGTTCTCGCCATGTCGGCGCCAGCCAGACGACCCGAGGTCTTTATTTTGATGCCTTCCGCACCAACACGCATGGCCGACGCAATTGCCTGCTTCATGGCGCGCTTGTATGAGATACGGGCTTCGATCTGCTGTGCGATAGATTCACCGACAAGCTTCGCGTCCAGTTCAGGACGTTTGATCTCAAAGATGTTGATCTGAACATCTTTACCGGTGATCTTTTTCAATTCTTCTTTGATCTTGTCAACTTCATTTCCGCCTTTTCCGATCACAACGCCGGGACGGGCGGTGTGAATGGTCAGTGTAATCCGCTTAAGGGTTCTTTCAATCACCACTTTTGCAATTCCACCTTTTGGAATACGAGCCTGAACGTATTCTCTGATCTTATGATCTTCAACAAGCTTTTCGGAGAAAGTATTTCCGCCGTACCAGTTGGAATCCCAACCGCGAACGATACCTAATCTAAAGCCTACAGGATTAATTTTTTGTCCCATTATTATTCCTTGGTTTCTTTTTCTTCTGTTACTACTTCTGCGCCAACTTTATTCAGGCTGTCAATGACGAGTGTCACGTGATTTGAACGTTTTCTGATCCTGTGCGCCCTTCCCTGCGGAGCAGGTCTCAATCTTTTGAGCTGGCGACCACCGTCGACCCAAATATCTTTTACAAACAGATCAGCGTCTTCTAGCTTCGCGTCCTGGTTTTTGCTACCCCAGTTAGCGATCGCGGAAAGCAACAGCTTTTCAAGTTTGGGTGAACCGACTTTCGGCTCATGCTTGAGAATATTCAATGCCTTGTTAACACGCTCACCCCTGATCAGGTCAGCAACAAGTCTCATCTTGCGGGGCGATGAAGGTACGTTTACCAATTTGGCAACGACAGGGCCGGTCTTAGCAGCCTCTTTTTTTGCATCGCGCTTTTCTCTTTTTAATACAGACTTTTTAGTCTTTCTCGCTGTAACTTCTGCCATGATTACTACGCGTTATCTCTTTTGTTGCCTGAGTGACCGCGGAAAGTTCGGGTAGGTGCAAACTCGCCGAGTTTGTGGCCGACCATATTCTCCGTGACATATACAGGAATGAATTTATTACCATTATGAACCGCAAAGGTATGGGCGATCATATCTGGTGTGATCGTGGATCTCCTGGACCATGTTTTGATCACTGATTTTTTGCCAGACTTTTCAGCAGTCTCTACCTTTTTGAGGAGACGAAAGTCTGCGTACGGTCCTTTCTTAATCGAACGTCCCATTATTTTTTCCTTCTAGAAATTATAAGATTATCTGAATACTTCTTCGGATGACGGGTCTTCTTGCCCTTTGAATAAAGGCCATTGCGTGATCTCGGATGACCTCCGGAAGCGCGACCTTCACCACCACCCATCGGGTGATCGACAGGGTTCATGGCAACCGCGCGGGTGCGAGGTCTTTTTCCTCTCCATCTGCTGCGACCTGCCTTACCAACGCTTTCATTCATATGATCGGCATTTGATGTTGCGCCTACTGTGGCGATACAAACATCAAGCACGTTCCTCATTTCGCCTGAAGGCATTTTCAACGTAGCCATTCCGCTTTCACGTGCCAGTAATTGAACAAATGTTCCTGCAGCGCGCGCCATGGCACCACCCTTTCCGGGCTTCATTTCCACGTTATGAATGATTGTACCGAGGGGAATTTTGGCCAGCGGCAATGCATTACCTACTTCCGGAGCCACATCTGGTCCGGAGATAACCTGTTGACCAACTTTCAAACCTTCAGGAGCAATGATATATGACTTCGAACCGTCAACGTAATAAAGGAGAGCAACGCGGGCAGAGCGGGTGGGGTCGTATTCGATGGACTTCACTGTGGCAGGAACACCGAATTTATTCCGCTTGAAGTCGATTTCCCTGAGCTTTTGCTTGTGACCGCCGCCTATGTAGCGCATGGTCATTCTACCATTGCTATTTCGTCCACCGGACTTTTTCAGGGTAGTCACCAATGACTTCTCCGGCTTGCTGGCCGTGATGTCATCAAAGGAAGGAGCCATTCTGTGTCTGGTTCCTGGTGTTACCGGTCTTAGTTTCTTCAACGCCATTGTTCTAACGATTATACGTTGCTATAAAAATCAATTACTTCACCTTCAGCCAGGGTTACGATGGCTTTCTTGTAGTTGGGCCGGCGTCCTGAAAGAACACCTGCCTTGGTATAACGGGTCTTCATTTTACCCATCACTGTCATGGTGTTTACTTTTTCGACGTTAACACCGTACTGCTTTTCAACAGCATTCTTAATTTCCACTTTGTTGGCGTCGGAATCCACGATGAAGCCGTACTTGCCTTTTTCGTTTAAAGCGGAAACTTTCTCCGTAACCAATGGCCTTTTCAGGATACTCATTATTCTTTATTTAATAAGTTCTCAATTTTGCTAATAGAGCTTTCAACGAAGATCACATTATCTGCGTGCATCACATCGTATGTATTGATCTGATCGGCAGTGGTGATCTTTGCGTTTTCGATATTTCTACCCGAAAGCACAATGTTCTTGTTCTTTTCAGGCAGGACCAGCAGCGTCTTCTTGTCTGCCAGAGAAAGGGCATTCAATAAGCTGACGTACTGCTTGGTTTTGGCGGCTTCAAAATTGAAGTCCTCCAAAATCGCGATCGCATTATCTTTTGCCTTGTAGGTCAGTGCAGACTTGCGGGCAAGGTCCTTTACTTTTTTATTCAGCTTGAAAGAGTAGTCACGAACCACTGGACCAAAAACACGTCCACCACCTTTAAACTGAGGATTCTTGATGTTACCTGCACGCGCTCCTCCAGTTCCTTTTTGCTTCTTGATCTTTTTACTGGAACCGGAAATCTCATTACGCTGTTTCGACTTATGTGTTCCCTGACGCTGATTGGCCAGGATGCTTTTCACATCGAGATAAATTGCGTGGTCATTTGGTTCAATGCCAAATACTGAATCGGAAAGATTAACCTTCTTATTCGTCTTCTCACCACTGTATTTTAGTACTGCTACTTCCATTATTTCTGAAGGATTACAGTTGAATTCTTTGCTCCCGGAACTGAGCCGCTAACCACGATCAGGTTTTGCTCAGGAAGGATCTTTACTACTTTCAGGTTGGTCATTTTGACACGATCATTTCCCATCCGGCCACCAAGACGTTTACCCTTGATAACGCGGGATGCAAACGAAGCATTACCCATCGAACCAGGTGCGCGCAAGCGGTTGTGCTGACCGTGGGTTTGACCGCCCACACCGCTAAAGTTCCAGCGTTTTACAACACCCTGGAATCCGCGGCCTTTGGAGGTCCCAACTGCATCTACCCAGTCGCCTTCCGCAAAAATGTCCTGGATCCGGACTTCCTTGCCAAGCTCAGCGATAGCTTCAAACTCAGTCCCGAAATCGCGGAATTCAACAAGAGCCCGTTTGGGGGTTGTATTTGCTTTTTTGAAATGACCTAATTCAGCTTTGGTGGTATTTTTTTCTTTCTTCTCACCAAAAGCCAACTGGACGGCCCGATAACCGTCAGTTTCTTGATTTTTCACTTGAGTGACTACACAGGGACCAGCTTCGATCACTGTACAAGCGATACTCTGGCCCTCGGGCCCGTATACGCTAGTCATTCCTATTTTTCGTCCTATAATGCCAGGCATGGTTGAAACCTTTTTATGCTGTTTTTCAGGATTTTCCGCGCTTTGCAGACCTTTTAAATGGAAGAAAATCCACAATCCGCGAAAAAGGACTGCAAAGATAGGAAATGATGATTAGTTAGCAAATGCGCTTTTCAAAATTTTGCAAAAAAGCTGCCGCCTGTCTTTTGAAAACGGATTTAGTCAACCGACAGATCGTTTATCGGCCAATAGTCCCAAACGGCATTAAAACCGCGGTTAGCAAAAAAAAAGAAGTATCATTGCCCCATCTCAAATGCTTAAAATGGCCCTAAAAACCACTTTTTCATGGTTCGTGCTCATTTCACTCTTACTGTTTCTGTTTTTGGCTGACCTGTCCCTTGGCAGCGTTCCGATACCGATTGGGACCATCATAAAAATTCTTACACTGCGCGCTGATATCGACCCGGTGCTTCGCGATATCGTTCTGGAATTCCGCCTGACAAAGGCCATCACGTGCGTGCTTGCCGGTGGCGGGCTTGCAATTGCAGGGCTACAAATGCAAACACTTTTCCGAAATCCGCTTGCCGGACCGGATGTCCTTGGCCTTAGCGCGGGTGCGAGTCTGGCTGTTTCATTGATTTTTATGAGCAATGCCACCGGCCTGGTCATTTTCACTAAGGACGCCCCCTGGGCCGTCGCTCTTGCGGCGAGCACCGGCTCTGCGATTGTCTTTTCTATAATGTACGTGGTAGCCCGCCGTTTACAGGATAATGCCTCATTGCTGATCGTTGGACTAATGGTCGGGGCGGCAACCTCCTCAATCGTAAGCGTGCTACAATACCTTAGCAAGGCCGAAGAATTACAGGTTTATGTATTCTGGACATTCGGCAGCATTGGAGGATTGAACTGGGCTGAAATAAAAGTGCTCATGTTCATACTGATTGGAGGGACCGGTATTGCTCTGGTTACCATTAAATCCCTCAACGCCTGGCTTCTCGGTGATCAGTATGCACAAAGTCTGGGGATCAATATTAAAGGTTCAAGGCTGCGCATCCTGTTATCCACTTCAATACTAACCGGGGGTATTACCGCTTTCTGCGGACCGATCGCCTTCGTAGGACTGGCTGTTCCCCATTTGGCAAAGTTGCTGGTGAGGACAACCAATCATAAAGTGTTGATCCCGGCGGTTGTTTTGGGAGGTGCCTCTCTATTGCTTTTTTGCGACGTACTTGCACAGTTACCGCGTGATTACGTGTTGCCGATCAATGCGATCACAGCGATGATCGGGGCGCCGGTAGTCATCTGGGTCATTCTTCGAAAGAGATTTGTCAATCCTTAATTATTGTTGACCCTGTTCATGCCGCGCTTTTGATTGGACTTTTGTTTTCCCAACTTTCGTACTTTTAGCCCATGGTGATGGAGCCCGGGATTAAATTATCAGCCGCTCAATTAAGTGTCGGATTTAACACCAACAGGGCAATTACCTATTTGTTCAAAGACGTGAATGTGTCGCTGAAGGCGGGACAGCTGGTTTGCCTTATGGGGCCGAACGGAGTCGGCAAGTCATCGTTGATCCGGACCCTTGCGGGACTACAAAAACCTCTGGCCGGCACGGTCGTCTACTCATTCCACGGACCGACAGCTGTTCCAAAGAATATTTCTGTTGTCCTGACAAACCGCATCCACGCGAGCATGATGGCGGAGGAACTGATTGCCTATGGGCGGTATCCCTATGTCAGCTGGAATGTTAGCCTTACCCGCGAGGACCGGAATCAGATTGAGCGTGCCATTGACAGAACTGAAATCCGTCACCTTGCACACAGGCAAATATCGGAGCTTAGTGACGGGCAGATGCAACTCGTAATGATAGCCCGGGCATTGGCGCAGGACACTCCGATCATCCTGCTTGACGAACCAACTGCGCATCTGGATTTGAATAACCGTGTTCATATCATGAGATTGCTTAGGAACCTGTGTCGCGAAATGAATAAAGCTATTCTCGTTTCCACCCATGAATTGGATCTCGCGCTACAGACAGCAGATTTGATTTGGCTCTCGGGAAAAGACAAAAATATTCTGACCGGGGTCCCCGAGGACCTTGTTCTCAATGGACTGTTTGATGAGATATTCCAGTTCAAAGGATTTGATTTGAAAACAGGCCGGATTGCTCACGAGGCGGACCGCAAAGTTAATGTCGTGCTGACAGGGTCGGGTCACGAATATCTGTGGACACGCAATGCGCTCGAAAGGGCCGGATTTACGGTTGACACCGCGCAAAGCCAGGCAGGCCAGGTCCATGTCGAAGTCACGTATGAGGAAAGTAAACCACGTTGGGTCTTGAAAAAGGAAAACCGGCTGTTTACCTTGTCCTCGATTGCGGAATTGATTGAAGTTATTTGATCAAACGTTTGCGGACTACCTGAGTAAGATTCTCATCAAAAAACGCAAAGTAGCATGGCATCTCTTTATTAGGTTTGTGATTAACTTTTTAGCACTTTTTCAACATATATGTTCAATTTATCTGATCTTTTCCCCTATCAGTTCGATAATAACTACTCAAAACCTGTGGCCTATTTTTCAATGGAATTTGCTGTTGATCAGCCATTGAAAATCTACAGTGGTGGACTTGGTTTTCTTGCCGGATCTCATTTAAGGGGCGCCTATGAATTGAAGCAAAACCTCATTGGTATCGGCATATTATGGAAGAAAGGATATTACGATCAGGAGCGAAATCAGGACCAGACCATGCGGGCAAGTTTCCGCGACAAGGATTATTATTTCCTCACTGACACCAAGATCCTTTTTCCGATCACGATTCATGGCGCTAAAGTTTGGGTCAAGGCTTTCCTGCTTAAATCTGAAGTTTTTAAAACGGCACCGTTATTCCTGCTGTCAACAGATATTCCGGAGAATGACTACCTGGCCCAGACGATCAGTCACCGGCTATATGATCCGAATGAAACGACCCGCATCGCGCAGTCGATCCTGCTGGGCGTTGGTGGCGCTACACTGCTCGACATCCTTGAGCGCAACACAGAAATTTATCACATGAACGAGGGGCACGCGCTCCCGCTTTGCTTCTATCTGCTCGATCGATACAACGACATCCAGGAGGTTAGAAAACGAGTCGTGTTCACCACGCATACCCCTGAAAAAGCAGGCAATGAGGAACACAGCGTTCCGCTGCTGAACAACATGAGTTTCTTCAATGGACTGACTGTTGATGAGATCGAAAAATACGTCCAGCCGCAAAATGGAATCCTGAACTATACGCTGACCGCGCTCAGGATGGCAAAAATTGCCAACGGTGTTTCTCAGCTTCACGGAGAAGTGGCGCGCAAGATGTGGAATTCTTATCAGGGGATCTGCGATATAACGGCCATCACCAATGCCCAGAACAAAACGTATTGGAAAGATGATGTGCTCGAGCGGGCGCTTGACCAAAATGATCACGAAACCCTCGCGGCGCGGAAGAGAGAACTCAAATACAAACTATTCCGCACGATAGCAAACCAAACCGGCAAGCTCTTCGATCCGGGTGTTCTGACGATCGTGTGGGCAAGAAGATTTGCCGCTTACAAACGTGCAAACCTGATATTGTCGGACTTCAGCCGCTTCCTGAAGATCGCAAAAAACAAAAAGCATCCCATCCAGATCATCTGGGCAGGGAAACCATATCCGGAGGACTATGGAGCGATCAACATGTTCAATGAGATCTATTGGAAAACGAAAGATCTTCCGAATTGCACGATTGTGACGGGTTACGAGTTATGGCTCTCAGGTCACCTGAAAAAAGGTTCGGATATCTGGTTGAACAATCCGAAGTTGTATCATGAAGCTTCAGGAACTTCGGGTATGACGGCAGCCATGAATGGCTCGGTCAATTTCTCGATCCCCGACGGGTGGGTGCCGGAATTTGCAAAACACGCCCACAACTCATTTCTTATAACGCCCGCCTCGGATAGTCTTCTTGCGGAAGAGAAGGACCGGATCGAAGCCCAGCATTTGTTGGATACGCTGGAACACGAGATCCTTCCGACCTATTATGAGCAACCTAAACGATGGATCGAGATCATGAAGAACAGCATGCGCGAAGTAAGTCCGATGTTTGACGCTGGAAGAATGGCCCACGAATACTACCACAAACTTTACGATTTCGAAGCAGTCGAAAGAACTGTTGAGTTGAGACAGGCTGTCTAGACTCAGATTCTTACATATCACAGAGAGGGCTCCGTCGGATGTCCTCTTTTATTTCAGATTGGCAAGGTCGCGGATAAGGATCTTCTTCCGGTCAAAATTTATCAGGTTCTTTTCCTTCAACTCGTTCAGTATTGTAGTGACAGTCTGCCGTGACGTTCCTGTCAATGAGGCGATGTCCTTATGGGTCAGTCGGGTTGGGATCATCGTTTCATATCCGACTTTTTTTCCTTTCCAGGCTGCAGCGTCTTTCAGGAACTCAATGACCCTGGTTCGTGCATCTTTAAACACAAGTAATTCAAGCTTGCGTTCAAGTTTCATCAGCCGCAATCCTACAAGTTTCAAAATCCGGAAACTCAGCTCGCGATCCTCATACATCAGGGTTTTCAATTCTTCAATGCTCAATGGACACACCACCGTGTTGTCGTCCATCGCCTGGGCAAAGTCTGCCCGCTTCTCTTCGCCGGCAAGGGCGAGCTCGCCAAAGATTTCGCCGGTGGTAAGGATTGATTTTATCACCTCTTTTCCATCCTCCAGGTAATGACCTATTCGTACACGGCCGCTCGAGATCATATATATGCTGGTCGCTGCTTCTTCCGGAAAATATATGAACTGGTCGCGTGTGAAGTTCAGAAACTGATGACGCGAACCCATGCTCTTTACCTTGTGCGGACAGAGGATTTGATATAGATTCACGCTTTCAAAATACCAAAGTGCTGCAGTATTCGCCATATGGAGCCGGAACGGAATTAAGAATCAATTTACGAATTAATGACACAACTTACGTTAACTGAGATCTGGATATACCCTGTAAAATCACTTGGAGGAATACGTATGCGATCGGCAAAGGTTTTACAAAAAGGACTGGAGTTTGACCGCCGGTGGATGCTTGTAGATTCAGATGGCGTATTCATGACTCAAAGGATACATCCCCGGATGGCCCTGTTTAAACTTGCAATGAATGGCGATCAGTTTGTAATCACCTACGAGGACAACACAAGGAAACACGTCGCGTTATCCGCCGTTAGGCTTAATGGCTCGCGGGTAGACTCAGGGAAACAGATGACGGCCCGAATCTGGAATGACGAGGTTTCAGTTGTTGAAGTGGACCGCGCGATCAGTGAATGGTTTTCCCGGCAACTGGAATTTGAATGTCGGTTGGTCAGTTTTCCCGAGGTTAACCCGAGGGCGGTCGACCCGGCATTTGGCGTAAACAATGAAAATGTCAGTCTCGCCGATGCCTACCCCTTTCTCATAATCGGACAAAGTTCGCTGGACGACCTGAACCGGAAATTGGATTCGGCTGTACCGATGAACAGGTTCCGGCCGAACTTTGTGTTCACGGGCGGCCAGCCTTATGAAGAGGATCGATGGACCAATTTCAGGATCGGTGATAACAGGTTTCTTGGCGTGAAGCCGTGCGCACGATGCGCTCTCCCTACGATAAATCAGGATACCGCAGAAAAAGGTACTGAACCTCTTTATACCCTTTCAACTTATCGTAAAAACGGCAGCAAGGTTTTTTTCGGACAGAATCTTTTGGCCGTGGATCACTCGATCGTTGTCGAAGGCGATCCGGTACTACTGAATTGATCTCTCAAAATTTTTTGGTTCAAGCGCATGACCTTTTATTATCTCAAAGCGGTTCATATAATTTTCATAGTGACATGGTTTGCGGGATTGTTTTACATGCCACGGATTTTGGTTTATATCACGGAAGCACATGCAGGCCTG
>Ga0196981_1000151_pt1 | contig 56058 bp, 53 predicted proteins | sample S3_2013CmetaG_FD_155462 | JGI IMG/M metagenome (GOLD analysis project Ga0196981, IMG submission 155462) | Soil microbial communities from Anza Borrego desert, Southern California, United States - S3_20-13C | ecosystem: Environmental > Terrestrial > Soil > Desert | place: USA: California... | reverse complement strand
GATCTTGCCATCCCCGGATGCCCGCCGGCTCCGATCGATTTGCTGCGCGGCTTGTTGTCCTTGCTGGCGGGCGACTCGCCCAGAAAACGAAGCGCAATTGCGCCGCGCTAAAACGGAAAAAGGCTAGCTTTCGCTAGCCTTTTGACTTGAATGGCGCGCCCGAGACGACTCGAACGTCCGACCTTTGGCTCCGGAGGCCAACGCTCTATCCAACTGAGCTACGGGCGCATGCCGCGCATTTTACAGGATTTAGGATCGGTTTAACAGACTTCGCGCGGCGGCAAAGCTGTCCATGGCGCGTTCTTTTTTCTGTTCGGGATCGAGCGCCCGCCGCTCGGGCCATTCGAGCTCTTCTTCCGGCAGCTCGTTCAGAAAACGGCTCGGCTCGCAGTCGATGATTTCGCCGTGGCGTTTCCGGTGCGTGCAATAGCTCAGGGTCAGATGCTTCTGCGCGCGGGTGATGCCCACATAAGCCAGCCGGCGCTCTTCCTCGATCGTGTTCTCTTCGATGCTGGTCTGGTGCGGCAGCAGGTTTTCCTCCATGCCGACCAGATAAACATACGGAAACTCCAATCCCTTCGCGGCGTGCAGCGTCATCAGGTTGACCCGGTCGCCGGCATTTTCTTCCTGGCTGCGCTCCAGAACGTCGAGCAGCAGGATTCGGGAAACGACTTCGGAGAGGCTCTTTTCTTTTTCGTCTTCCTTTGCAATGCGCTTGAGCCAATCGATCAGTTCGCGGACTTGCCCCATCTTGCGCCGGGAGGCATCCTCGCTGTTGCTGTTCTCTCTCAGCCAGTTTTCGTACCCGATTTTGCCGATGAAGTCGTCGATCACGGCAAAGGTGTCGCCGCGCTGGGCGCGGTCGGCGACATCGGTGATCCATTCGGCGAAGTGGCGGAGGCGCTGGATCGCCGTTTCGCCGAGAGACTGCTGTAGCCCCAGTTCGAAACACGCGGAAAACAGGCTGATATGCCGCCGGTTGGCATAGGCGCCGAGCTTTTCGAGTGTCGTCGGCCCGATTTCCCGGCGCGGGACGTTGACGACGCGCAGAAAGGCCGCGTCGTCGTCCGGATTCACCATGAGCCGCAGATAGGCCATGATGTCCTTGATCTCGGCATAACCGAAGAAGGACATTCCGCCGCTGATGAAATAAGGTATCGCGTGCTCCCGCAAGGCGCGCTCGAAAGGCCGCGACTGGTGGTTGCCGCGATACAAGATCGCGTAATCCTGGAAGCGGGTGCCGTGACGGAACTTGTGGTGCAAGAGGTCGGAGGCGACCTGCCGCGCTTCGGCGACCTCCTCCTTGTGCGTGAGCACGCGCAACGGATCGCCATATCCCAGCGCGCTCCACAGGCGCTTTTCGAACACGTGGGGGTTGTTGGCGATAAGCTTGTTGGCGACCTTCAGGATCCGCCCGGTCGAGCGGTAGTTCTGCTCCAGCTTGATGACCTTGAGCCGCGGGTAATCGCGCTGCAACTGGGCGAGGTTTTCGGGCTGCGCGCCGCGCCAGGCGTAAATCGACTGGTCGTCGTCGCCGACCACGGTAAAACGGCCCAGCTTGCCGGTCAGCCGCTTCACCAGTTCGTATTGGGTCAGGTTGGTGTCCTGGTACTCGTCCACCAATAAATAGCGTATCCGGTTGCGCCATTTATCGAGAATCTCCGCATGCTCCTGGAACAGGAGAACCGGGAGGAGGATCAGGTCGTCGAAGTCCACCGCGTTATACGACTTCATGTGCCGGACGTATTCGGCATAAAGACGGGCCACGGGCTGCTCGTCGCCCGGCCCTTCCGCGATGGCCCGCTCCGGGGTCACGAACAGATTCTTCCAGCGGCCGATGCGCCAAATATGGCTTTCCGCCTCATCGAGATCCCAGTTTCCCGAGCCGTGCTTGATCAGTTCCTTGGTCAGCGCCAGACGGTCGTGCTCGTCGAAAATGGAGATATTTTTCTTGAGGCCGAGCGCCATATGTTCCTCGCGCAGGATTTCGAGACCCAGCGAGTGGAAGGTGGATACCGTCAGGCCGCGCAGCTCCTTGTCGGAAAGCAGCTTGCCGACGCGGCTCTTCATTTCCCGCGCCGCCTTGTTGGTAAAGGTAAGGGCGGCGATGTGCCTGGCCGGGGTGCCGTGCCTGACCAGGTAGGCGATTTTCTCGGTAATCACCCGCGTCTTGCCGCTGCCCGCCCCGGCGAGAACGAGCAGCGGACAGTCCAACGTGGTGACGGCAGCAAGCTGCTGCGGATTCAGTTGCGAGGCCATCAGACGACGGACGGTGCGCGGTCGAGCCGCCGGAAGGCGATGGCTTCGCTGAGGTGGGGAACGGCGATCTTGTCCTCGCCGGCAAGATCGGCGATGGTGCGGGCGAGTTTCAGAATCCGGTGGTAGGCGCGATGCGACAGCCCGAGCTTTTCGGTGGCCTGTTCGAGCAACCGGTGTCCTTCGTCGGTCAACCGGCAATGGTGCCGAATGTCCTGAGGCGCCATCGCGGCATTCGGCTTTCCGGTCCGCTGCACGGCGATTTCCCGGGCCGCTATCACTCGCCGGCGGATGTCGGCGCTCGTTTGTTCCCCGCCGGGAGCGCCGTGGCGCAACATCTCCCGGGAGACGCGGGGCACTTCGATATGCATGTCGATGCGGTCGAGCAAAGGTCCGGAAATCCGCGCACGGTAACGCTGAACCTGTTCCGAGGTGCAGCGGCAGCGTCCCGACGCATCGCCCAAATAGCCGCACGGACAAGGGTTCATCGCGGCGACCAGTTGAAACCGGGCCGGGAAGTCGACCTGCCGCGCGGCGCGGGAAATGGTGATGCAGCCGGTTTCCAAGGGCTCCCTCAAGACCTCCAGCACCTTGCGGTCGAATTCGGGCAATTCGTCGAGAAATAGCACGCCGTTGTGCGCCAGGGAGATTTCTCCCGGCTTGGGATTGCCGCCCCCGCCCACCAAGGCGGGAGCAGACGCCGTGTGATGCGGCGAGCGGAACGGGGGAACGCGCCAGCGCCGGGGATCGAAGGGCAAATCGCTGACCGATGCGATGGCCGCGCTTTCCAGGGCTTCTGCGTCGGTCAGCGGCGGGAGAATGCCCGGAATCCGCGCCGCCAGCATGGATTTACCGGTTCCCGGCGGCCCGAGCATCAGGAGGTTATGCCTGCCCGCGGCGGCGACCTCCAGGGCACGCTTGGCGTGAAAGTGTCCATGCACGTCCGCGAGATCGGCGATTTCCTCGAAACCCGAGGCGGTTTCCGCGGACGCTTCGAACGGAATCGGCTGCTGGCCGTTCAAATGAGCGCATATTTCGAGGAGATGGTTCGCCGCGAGGATTTTCGCACCCTCGGCGAGAGCCGCTTCGCCCGCGTTCTCCCTGGGCGCGATCAAGGCGCGTCCGGCAATTTTCGCTTGAATCGCGACCGGCAGTACGCCGCTCACGGGACGCAGCTCTCCGCCCAGGGAAAGCTCGCCCACGCATTCGATCTCCCTGAGAGGCTCGCTCCTGATCTGCCCCGACGCCGCCAGGATGCCCAAGGCAATCGCGAGATCGAACCGGCCGCCCTCCTTGGGAATGTCGGCGGGCGCCATGTTCACGGTGATTCGCTGGAGCGGAAATTCGAAATGGCAGTTCAGCAAGGCGCCCCTGACCCGGTCCTTGCTTTCCTTCACGGCCGTTTCCGGGAGACCGACGATGGAAAGGCTCGGCAGACCGTTGGAAATGTGCACCTCGACGGTGACCAGAGGCGCTTCGACGCCTTGCCTGCCCCGAGTGAAAACGACGGCCAGGGACATGAATGCCTCGCCCGTTCGGATTATCGGCCGACGATCTGCTTTTCCAGCTCGGCGACTTGAGCTTCCAGCCGTTCCAGCTGCTCCCGCGTTCTCGCGAGAACGGCGGTCTGCACTTCGAACTCTTCCCGGCTGACCAGATTCATCTTGGCGAACGAGGCTTGAAGAATGGCGCGGAAGGTCTTTTCCAAATCGCCCTGCAACTTGAGGAAGTCGGTCGGCACCGCTTCGGCGAGACGCTTGGCGAGATCGTTTAACGTGGTTTTATCGAACATGGCGAAAAGAATAGCCGAGTGATGCCGTGAGCGTCCAGTGGAACGCGCTCCCGGCGATCTGCACCGTCCGTGTGCACGCCGAAACGGACGCTCCGTGATGGTGCGGTTTTTCCGCGGATCGCCTTGACAATTTCCGAATTCGCGGCGCCTACCGTGCAAAAAATGCTTGGCACATGTCCTGCTTCCCATTTCATGAAGGCATCAACCCTGAGCAGGGCTTCGCCGGTTAGCGCCGAATCGACGGCGGCGTCCGCACATTCCCATAGGAGCACTCTTACATGAAATTTGTGACCGCGATTCTAAAACCATTCAAATTGGACGATGTCCGGGAAGCCTTGTCCGATGTTGGCATTTCCGGCATCACCGTTACCGAAGTGAAGGGGTTCGGCCGGCAGAAGGGACATACCGAACTGTACCGGGGCGCGGAATATGTCGTCGATTTTCTGCCCAAGGTCAAGCTCGAAGTCGCGGTAACCGACGATCAGCTGGAGGCCGTGATCGACGCCATCTCCAAGACGGCGAATACCGGAAAAATCGGCGACGGCAAGATTTTTGTGGTCGATCTCGAGCAGGTCATTCGTATCCGTACCGGCGAAACCGGGGCGGAAGCACTTTAAGAGGGAAAACAACATGAAAAAAATCCTGTCCGTCTTTTTCCTTTTCCTCTCGCTTGGCGTTATCGGCCTTGCATTCGCCGAAGAACCCGCCGCACCCGCGGCGGTGCCCGCTCCGGTTCCCGACAAGGGCGACGTCGCCTGGATGATCGTCGCTACCGTGCTGGTCATATTGATGATCGTTCCGGGGCTTGCCCTGTTCTACAGCGGCATGGTCCGCGCCAAGAACACGCTGTCCGTCCTCATGCAGGTGTTCGTGATTTTTTCGCTGATGGCGCTGTTATGGGCGGTATACGGCTATAGCATCGCGTTCACCGAAGGAAACGCCTTCTTCGGCGGATTCGACAAATTGTTCCTGAAAGGCGTCACGCCGGAATCGCTCGCCGCCACGTTCAGCAAGGGCGTTTATGTTCCGGAATATATCTACATCGTGTTCCAGGCGACTTTCGCGGCCATCACCCCGGCGCTGATCGTCGGTTCTTTCGCCGAGCGCGCGAAGTTCTCCGCAGTGCTGTTGTTCATGGTGCTGTGGTTTACCTTCGCCTACCTTCCGATGGCTCACATGGTTTGGTTCTGGGCCGGTCCGGACGCCTATACGGACGCCGCAGCCGCCGAAGCCGCCGCCAAGACCGCCGGTTTTCTGTTCCAGAAGGGAGCCCTGGATTTTGCCGGCGGCACCGTGGTGCACATCAACGCCGGTATCGCCGGGCTGATCGGCTGTCTGCTGATCGGCAAGCGCATCGGCTACAAAAAGGAGTTTATCGCACCTCATAGCGTAACAATGACCATGATCGGCGCATCGCTGCTGTGGGTGGGCTGGTTCGGCTTCAACGTCGGATCGAACCTGGAAGCCAATGGCATCGCCGCCCTGGTTTTCGCGAATACCTTGTTCGCGACGGCCGCGGCAACCCTGGCCTGGATGACGGCGGAGTGGCTCGCCCGCGGCAAACCCAGCATGCTGGGCGCCGCATCGGGAGCCATCGCCGGACTCGTCGCGATCACGCCGGCCTGCGGTTTCGTGGGTCCCATGGGCAGCATCGTTCTCGGCCTGATTGCCGGCGCCGTCTGCTTCTGGGCGGTGACCAGCCTGAAAAACATCCTGGGATACGACGATTCGCTCGACGTATTCGGGGTCCACGGCATCGGCGGCATCATCGGCGCATTGGGCACCGGCATATTCGCCTCCCCGGCGCTCGGCGGAACCGGCGTGTACGATTACGTCGCCAATGCGGTCGGCGCGTACGACATGACGGCCCAGGTCATCAGCCAGGCTTGGGGCGTGGGAACCGTCATCGTCTGGTCGGGAACCGTTTCCTTCATTGCCTACAAGGCCGTGGACATGCTGATCGGGCTTCGCGTTACCGAAGACACCGAGCGCCAGGGGCTCGATACCACCGAGCACGGTGAAACCGCCTATCATCTCTAGTTCGGCAACCTCCTTGTCATTTCTGTGACGGGCGTCTTCGGACGCCTTTCTTTTTGAGGCCCTCGCCGGATCAAGTCCGATCAGCGGGACAAGATCCAAGCGCGGAGGCTTGCGGCATTCATCGCGCCCGTCACCCGATCGGCTTCTCGCCCGGCCTTGAACAGCACCAAGCAGGGGATGCCGCGGATATTGAACCGCGCCGCGAGCCCCCTTTCCGTATCGACATCGACTTTCGCAAAACACACTTGCCCGGCCAGTTCGCTCGCCAACTGCGAAAGAACGGGCGCCACCGTTTTGCAAGGCCCGCACCAGTTTGCCCAGAAGTCGACCACAACGGGCAAATCGTTTTTTCCGATATAGGCTTCGAAATTTCCCTGAGTCAGATTCACCGGCTGTCCGCTAACGATTTCCTGCCGGCAACGTCCGCACTTGGGATGCTCCCCGAGCCGCTCGCGGGGAACGCGGTTTACCATCATGCAGAAAGGACAAACAACGTGCATGCCTTCGCTCCGAGACCATTTTCATCATTCGTTTTCCAGATCGAGATCCGGATTCCAACCCAATGCTTTCGCGCGAGCCACGGCCTCTTCCTGGATTCGCAGATAGCGCCGGCTAAGCTCGTCGGGAAAGTTGCGCACCGAAAACCCGTAGCGTTCCCAGGTTTCCTGAACCTTCTCCCACAGTCCCTCGATCCCCGCCGCTTGCCATCCGGCGCACGTCTCGGACTCGGGAATCAATCCGAACGCCCAAGCGTCCCTAATGATGCGGCCGATGTCCGTCATGCCGCCGTAGCGATCGTTATGAATACCGATATAAGGTTCGATTTTTTTCATGCAACGTTACGGATGCCACCCAAAAGGCCATTCTACAAGGGGTGCGGATGAAGTACAGCACGCCGGAATACGATGGACAAGGCACCGAACGGTTTCGCGAACGGCGTCAGTTAAAAGGCGTGAAGGACATCGGCAGTCTCACGGTCAGCTTGATGTCCTGCGCGTCTTCCGTGGCTCCGATGCTCACCGAGAGATTCAGGCTGGCGTCTCTCGTCAGTTTGAAAGAATACCCCAGGAGAAACTCGCCGATATCCAGGTTCGAGCCCGGAATGGAATCGCCGTCCACTTCCGTATCGAACACATGCTTGTGCGAGTATCCGATGCTGAAAGACGACCGCTCGTTGATGCTGAAGCCCAGCCCGAAGCTTGCCCCTATCGAGTCGCCGGGATCGACCTTTCCGATATCTTCGTCGGTCTCGGCGTTATAACCGTAACTCAGATTGCCGTAAAACACCGCCGGATCGGTCGGATACAGCGCCGTAATGCTCGGCTGAACGCTGACGTAACCCGAACCGGTCTGGAGTTCGGTCGGAAAGCGGGCGCCAGGCACGCCTTGCGCCAGTACATAGTCCACGTCGTAGGGGCTTTTCCCGGTCGGAAGAGTGGCCGCGAGGTTTCCCACGAAAATGGGCCAGCCGCCGGCCCCGCCGTTAAACTGATAGCGCGCCGTAAACTCGATATCCCCCAAGCCGGATCCGTCGGCATTGAAGGTTTCATCCACGCCCGCGCCTACCGAGACCGCTCTCGATCGCTGCGTATCCTCCCGATAAAGAAACGGAACGCGACCGCTGACTTCCAGGCGGTCGCCGACGCCGTAGCGGCCGGTAATCGCGCCGATGAACGTGTGCCGGTCGATCTCCCGGAGGTCGATCAATCCGATGGCGATGGCCGGAACGAACGTGAACGCATCGAGAAAAACCCGGTTATTGCTGGCGTAGTCGTATTCCAGCGATGGTTCGATAATCAGGTTGCCTTTCGGCGTCAACACGCCGCCCACGGTTTCCGAAATTCTCGGAAGTTCGGGCGGCTTGGCCTTCTCCACCGGTTCCGGCGCCTCTCCGACGGGATTCTTGGGCATGGACGGCGGCCGATTATCGGCGACCTTGACGCGGCCGGCAGGCGGATCGTCGGTCCGTTTTGCCTGTGCCGCACCGGGACTGGCAGAAGTCTGTTTTGCGGATGCGCCGCCGGCTAAACGTTCGAGCTGGCTTTGCAGCGCCTTAATCTGTAGCTGCTGATCTTCGAAAGCTTTCTTCTGACGCTCCAACATCCGTTGCTGCTCGGCTAACGCGCGCCGCAGCTGCTCGATCTCGCTGCCGTCTACCGCTTCACCGGCCGCGTTTCTTCCTTGAGGCATGAGAACGGCCTTGGATTTTCCGGCCGCCCCGACGTCCGTTCCCTGGCCGGCACGCACGGCCATTTCGGTTTTCGGAAAATCGACCCGTAGCTTCGCCGAGGCGCCGTACGGAACCGGCTCCCAGAATTGGGTAAATGTCGCGGGGTGTTTCAAATCGACGATCAGGCGCGAAGCGCCATCGCCTTCCGAACCGCCGGTCACGCGGGAAAACAAGGGATGATCGCGGGGAGGCTGGAGAAACGTTCCGTTGATCCGGCTGCCGGGAAACTTAATGATTAAACGGTTCGGACTATCCAGGATGGACGCCTGCACCGAAATGTAATCCGAAGCCGAAATCTCGAGCCTGAGCGCATCGGCAGACTCTCCAAACCTTATGCCGGTGACTTCCGCTCCGAAGCAGACGGAAATCAAAGACGCCCCGAAAATCGAGGAAATAACCAGTAAACGCAACGGCATACCCTCCCTGGGTCCATGTCCTGTTTTTGCGACGTAACAGAACGTACTTTATTTTTACTGGTTTTACAAGCCGTTTAGGAAAGGATATGCGTGTACTAGGAAAGCCTTTTAAAACCCTGAATTTTTACCCTGACATACGAGGACATCGCTGGCCTTTTCGGACATAAATATGCCCTGCCGGCAATAACCTAATCCGACGATTTCATGATGCGCCAAGAATCCGTTTCAGCCACGCCGGTATGGCGGTATAAACCAAGATAGTCGTTTTTATCGATTCATCCTTAGAGCGTTTTTCATCGTGCAGTATAGATTTCCGAGAAGGCGAATGAATTCGCCCCTGCACTCGATTGAAAACCGCTCCAATCGATTATTCGATCATAAGCTAAAAGTATTCGAATTGCCCTGGAAATAGCTTATCCGGCCAGATGTTCGGCGCCCGGAACCTTTATGGAATGCTTTTCCATCAAGCGATACAGCGTCACGCGCGAAACTCCGAGCCGGCGAGCCGCACTGGTAACGCTCTTGGACTCGGCCAAGGCGGACATCACGGCTTGCTCGACCGCCTGGGCTTTGATTTCCCTAAGCGTTCTCCCGATAAATCTCACCGGACGCGATAGGCCCAGATCGGCCTCGATAATGAGCCGGCCGGTCGAAATAACGGCGGCCCGATTGACGCAACTCATCAATTCCCGCACGTTTCCCGGCCAGGAATAATCCAGGATTGCGGAAACCGCTTTCTTGGACAAGCGCTTCGCATTCCGCCGTTTACCCTGATTGAAGCGGTCGACGAAATACTCGGCGATTTCGGCCGCGTCGGTATCGCGCTTTCTTAACGGCGGCACGTCGATTTGCAGCACGTTGAGCCGGTAAAACAAGTCTTCTCTGATGACGCCCGCGGCCACCGCTTCACGTAAATTCGAGCTTGCGGAAGCGATCACTCTGATATCGACGGGACGAGATTCCTTGGAACCCAGCGGCGTCAGTTCCTTTTCCTGCAAGAATCTCAACAGCGAGACCTGCCCTAGCGGGGAGAGGTTTTCGATCTCGTCCAAAAACACGGTGCCTCCCGCGGCGGCTTCGAAATGCCCTACCCGCTCTTCCACCGCGCCGGTGAACGCGCCCTTGTTGTGCCCGAAAAACTCGCTTTGCACGAGCGTCTCGGGAATCGCGCCGCAGTTCACGGCGACGAAGGGTTTCTCCGCCCGGGCGGACAAGCCGTGGATCGCCCGCGCGATGAGCTCCTTTCCCGTTCCGGTTTCTCCGGCAACGATGACCGGCTCGTCGCTCCGGCTGATTTTCTGGATATTGTCGTAGACCAGGGACATGGCTTGACTGGACCCGATGAGCCCGAATCTCCGGTTGACCGCCAGGCGAAGCTCCCCGCGGCTGGCTTCGCCGAGTTTTGCCGCCCCGTAGGCATGCCCCAGCGAATACGCCAGCCTGCGGATATCCACGGGCGTCGTGTGAAAATCGAAGAAGAAGGAACTCAGAAAAGAAGCATGCTCCATGGAAGTCATGCTCCCCGGATCGACGATCGCGATCCACTCCGTGGGCGAGCTTTCGTTGATGACCTCCAAGAGTTCGCTTTGCGTTTCCTCCGTGATGCCGGAATCGAACAGGACTATACCGACATAGATATCGCTCGATCTAAGGCATCTTATCGCTTCCCGGGTATCCATCGAGATATGGGCTTTCCAGCCCTTTTCGGCGAGGCTTCTCGCCAGCCCGAGCGAGTCGGCCCAACCCGGCTGGAGCAAAATGACGTCCCTCAAATCTCCCCACGCCTGGTTGGCCGGAAGCACCCTTTCGATCCGAGAAATCCCAGCTGCTAGTTCCATCTGTTTTCCCATCCTTTTGATTAGACGAACTAAAAAAACATATTCCCTATCACTGAAACAAAACCCTTTTTATCCCGATTGTGTCTCCGTGTAAGCCGCTGGCGGCACCGTCCCGTTATGGAGCAAACCCGCGAATGGAAGATCCAAGGCCGCTCATATCCATACCCTTGATATTCGATAGAACGATATCGATGGACCTCACCATGGTTATCAACTGGTTATCCATAGTATTTTGGATAACCGCCAGATTGCCCGGCCCGGCATCGGACATCGCCAAGCTTCCGGATCCGTTATTCACAACCGCGCCGCGCAACTGGTCGATGGAAACATCGTTGGCCAGTGCGAAACGGTCCGAAAACTGCTCTTGTCCATTGATGAATACGGACGTAGCGAAGGATAAATCGACGACCATTCCGTTGTCCAACATGAATCCGCCGCGAAACCGATCCAGTTCGGCATCCTTGGCGGCCGTCCAGCCGGGGAGCGAATCTCCGCCGCTCCCGTCATCGGCGGAGCAAATTTTCGTTGCTTGAAGAATCGAGGCAAAAAAAACAACGCTCAAGAAAAGTCGCGCGATATCGAAATTCTCCCGCCTTCGAACATCCGTGCCCGAAATCATGATATTACTCCTGGTTTCTAAAAGTCGTATCTTCCCGGTTGCAACAAGTTGAAGGAGGCGAGGCTGCCGCTATCGACGGCCATGCCCAATGGAGCTTTTGGACTCAAAAGCCATTCTTCATCGTTGTTGAAATACTTTCCTGCGATATTCTTTTTATTTCGAACGACAAAAAGAATACGATTTTCCCATAATTCCCTGAACGTCCGGATATCCACCCGTTTCAGCCCGGCCGCCGGATCTCCGAGCAAAACCGTCGAATCGCTGGCGCCCTTTATAATGACGAAATGAAGATATCCTTTGTTATTAATGATGGTAATCGCCGGTATGTCCGCCTGCACCAGCTCTTCCAAATCGATTTTGTATCCGTCGGCCTTATACCCTCTGCGCTCAAGGTATTGCTTCATGTCCAGCAGGGAGAATCCCTGCTTCCGTATTCTTTCCTGGTCGCCATGCTCCCACATGTCGCCAAAGACCTCCAGCTCGCCGACCTCGTCTTCGTAATGGAACGACAGCAGGCTCGCCAGCGCCGCCGAACCGCAGCTAAAGTCGTACTGCTGTTTGAGAATCGTCTTGAACCGTCTTTCCGCATAGCTCGTTATGCCGACGTTATAAAGCCCGGGTCCCGCCACGCCATCGGAAAACTGTACGGTGCCGGCACGAATGTCCGGCACCGCGCTCATAAGACAGAGAGCCAGCAAGAAATTGGAACGAAAAAGGCCGTTGTTTTCGTTCATGGCATGATGGTGACGTTTACGATCGTGGAATCTTGAATAATGACGTTATTTCCGGTGTTCTGAATGACCGATACGATTCCGCCGGCTTCGGCGAACGCGCCGCTTTCGATCACGTTATAACTGGTGATGTTATTGGCGATGACCTCGTTATCGGTAAGCGTTGCCTTAAGAGCGCCGTGGGCGAATGCCAAATCGTCCATGCCCTCGCGGGCCCGCGCTTCGCTCAGATCGTCGCTCGCGACGGCGGCGTGCAAGTCGGAAGCGAATTCCGCTTCGTCGTCCAGGCCGCCCGCATAACCGGTAGAAGACAAGAAACAATTGACGAAAAGACATAGAGTTCCAGCCAGTCCTTTTTTCATCGTCCGCCCCTTAATTTCCCTTTCAGGCTTCAGAGAGAACCGGTGAGCCATTCCATGCTCACCGGCACTTTAATCGACGGCTACATCGTCAATGTCACCGGTTGATGTTCACGGTGCCGAACACGTCCACGTTCTGCTGAATCACGGCGCCATGGCCGAGGTTCTGCGAGAGCTGAACGATACCGGCGGCTCCGTTGGCCGAATTGTCGATGCTGTTCGATTGGGTCCAGCCCGTCGTTCCGGGATTAAGGACACCGACGCCGGTCGGAGTGACAGTTACATCTTTAACCTCGGCATCGAGAGCGACTTTAGTTTTGCTGAACGTCACTTCGCCGTCGTGGTTGGCCACGCTGCCGTACTCGGCTTTCTGGAAGCTGTGTTCGTTCGCGCTTTTGTCGATCGCCGCAAAACCGTGGTTCGTGGCGTTCACGGCATCGCCATCGCCGGTGGCCGAGCTATGGTCGCTGTTGTCGACCGAGGCCTTTCCTCCATGGCTCGCGGCGGCGCCGTCGTATTTGGCGGTAACGTCGCTCTGATCGAGCGATGCCGTGCCCCCGTGGTTCGCGGCGGCGCCGTTGCTGTAGTCGTCGATCTCGGCTTCGCTCTTGTCGCTCGCATCCGCCGCGATGCTGACGCTCTGGCTATTGTCATTGCTTGTCGTGTCTCCCCGTGCCTCTACCGAGAGGCCCAAGGCCAGGCCGATACCGATTGCCAACAAAGTCTTCCTGAAATTCGTCATCGCATGTCTCCCTGACTTAACGAAGAGGCGCCGGGTTGAATTCCAATTCCCACCCGGAGCGTTATCTCGACTAATCGGCTGTTACATCGTCAATGTCACCGGTTGATGTTCACGGTGCCGAACACGTCCACGTTCTGCTGAATCACGGCGCCATGGCCGATGTTCTGCGAGAGCTGAACGATACCGGCGGCTCCGTTGCCCGAATTGTCGATGCGGTTCGACTCGGTCCAACTCGGCGATGTGGCGAGAACACCGACGCCGGTCGGGGTGACGGTCACTTCTCTGACATCGGCGTCGAGCGAGACCTCGGTTTTGCTGAACTTCACTTCGCCGTCGTGGTTGGCCACGCTGCCGTACTCGGCTTTCTGGAAGCTGTGTTCGTTCGTGCTCTTATCGATCCACGCTTCGCCGCCGTTCATGGCATTCACGGCATCGCCCTTTGCGCTGGCCGAGCTATGATCGCTGTTGTCGACCGAAGCCGTTCCTCCATGGCTCGCGGCGGCGCCGTCGTACTTGGCGGTAACGTCGCTCTGATCGACCTTAGCCGTGCCCCCGTGGTTCGCGGCGGCGCCGTTGCTGTCGCGGTCGATCTCGGCTTCGCTCTTGTCGCTTCCGTCCGCTGCAACACTAAAGCTGGCGGTATTGTTACCGCTCTCCGCATCGGCCCGCGCCTCTACCGAGAGGCCCAAGGCCAGGCCGATACCGATTGCCAACAAAGTCTTCCTGAAATTCGTCATCGCATGTCTCCTTGACTTAACGAAGAGGTGCCGGGGTGAATTCCGATTCCCACCCGGAGCGTTATTCCAAACGCTGTCATATTTCAACCAACATTCATGCCAGATATCCATCCAATTGTTTTTCAAGTGTTTACAAAATTGCGTGGAATTCGTTTTTGTATACGCATTGGAACACCCGGATCTCTTGAGCCTTTCATCGAAGCCTGATTTCCGGCATGCCGCTCATCCACCGGCCCAATCCGAAACCGGCCCGAGCGGCTGTACATCCTTGATATGTTGAGCTTATTCAATGATTAACGCGCCGAAGCCAGCCGGCCCGAAAAATGTAAAATTTCCTGACACGGGGACTGCGCCGCCATGCTCGGGCTTCCGGCGACAGGAAACGGTCGCTCCTCGCGAGATAGGCGGCGCGGCGGACACGAATCACGGCTTGAGAACGACGCCGATCTGTCGCACCATTCGCCGTTACGGCCAACGGTTTTTATGAAAAACATCCAAACAACAGGAGAACCTTAGACATGAAAAGTTATCGAAAGGAACTTTGGTTCGACGCGCCAAGCCGGATCGCCTTCATCAACATCACGCCCCAGGTGGAAACATGCCTCAGGGAAAGCGGGGTGCGCGAGGGGCTCGTCTTGGTCAACGCCATGCACATTACCGCGTCGGTCTTCATCAACGACGACGAATCCGGGCTGCATCGCGACTTCGAAACCTGGCTCGAAAATCTGGCCCCTCACGAGCCGATCAGCCGTTATTTCCACAATCGCACCGGCGAAGACAACGGCGACGCCCACTTGAAACGGCAGGTCATGGGCCGGGAGGTTGTCGTGGCGATTACCGGCGGACAGCTCGATTTCGGACCCTGGGAACAAATTTTTTACGGCGAGTTCGACGGCCGCCGAAAGAAACGGGTTTTGGTGAAAATCATCGGCGAGTGATGCGGCCGGCGACGGTGAAAGCGGACTTCGGTCCGCTTCCACGTCGAGCCCTTACCAGCTCTCGTCGTCGTCCCGATAGGGTTTCGGCTTGACCGAATCCGGGACCTTGGGCTTTTTCGCCGTTCTTAGCAGAATCATCAGATTGCCGAGAATAATGGCGACCACCAGCACTATTGCGATCCAGAACATTCCCATAACGATTACATCTTCACAAACGTATGATTCGGGCTCTAGGATAAGCGGGAAACTCACCGCTCTCCAACCACCCTTACCGTTTCGACTCCGATGCCAGGACAATTGCTCGACGATCGACGCCCGATAGCTTGCGAACGGCCAATCTCCGGCCCCGAAGGCGACTGCCCATGACCGCGGCGACCTGGCAAATAGGCCGCTTGCTGAATGCCGTCCAGAGCACCTTCGTCGGTCTCCTGAGGGTCCTGTCGATCCCCATCGTCCTGTCGCTCAGCCTTGCCGAGGGCTACAACACCTGTTACGGCCTCGGCTATTTCATCCCCCAGTGGATCGCGCTGATCATGACCGTCGCCGTGCAGTCCATGATCGTGATCTGCACGCTGGAACTGGCCGGCATGCATTGGCGCGCCAATCCCCTGCGCTATCTCGGCGTGGTGCTGTCGCTGCTGGTGGCCCTGACCATATCGGTGTCGTTTGCCTATTTCAGGTTCTACGAATTTTCCCAGCGCGACGCCGTCCTGCTCGACCGGCAGGGCAGCGTGATCCACGACGCGAACCGCTATATCGAAGGCGTGGTCGCCCTCAAGAGCCAGCTCGCGGCGGCCCAGCGAAAGCGCGTCGAACACGCCTCGGAGGACGCCAAGCGGGCCTACCTGGGGACCCATCCGGGCATGCAGGGACAAATCGGAAAAGGCAAGGTCTGGGGCTATTACAACGAGATTCTGCAAGGCGAAGAAGCCAAGCTGAAACAACTGGATGGGTATTCCGAGAGGTTCGAAAAGCGGCTGTCCGAGGTCAGGGCCGCGCTACAGGAATTTTCGGTCCAACCCGGCGATTCCGCCGCTTACGAGCGGCTGGTCCGGTCTTTCCAGGACCTGCAAGGCGAAGCCGAAATCCTGGCCTCGACCTACGGCGCCTCTCCCATCGAAGCGCCCCGGTTCGGCTCCTATGCCGAATTCTCGCGCGGCATCACGCCATCCTTCGCCATGTGGGCGAACATTTCCTGGTTCACCCTGGCCTTGGCCGCCATGGTGGACTTCTTCATCCTGTTCCTGTCCTATCGGCTGGAATCCACCGCGCCCGGCCCGCTCACCGAAGAGGAAAAGGACTTGACTTACCTCGGGCTGCGGCAGTTCGGCGAATTCACCATCAACAAGAACGACGAACTGGAGTTCGTCATCGAGAAAACCGAGCTGGAACGCGCCCGCCGCTATTCCGACTGGACCCGGATGTTTTCCGTGGCGTTTCTGCTGAATCGGGGCTATCTTCGCAAGATCAGCGACAAATCGGTGGAGTTCGCGCCCAATCTCTACCCGATCATCGCCGAGCGCATCAGGCCTCGGCAGGGGACCGAAACCCCTGGGGAACCGGCCAACGAGAGCGAGCTTAGAGATACCCTGAAGAGGAAAAGCTATGTTTGAGGACAGCCCACCCGGCGCTAGTTTGCATTGGGAAGCGGGTTTCGAAGGCGACCGCCGCGTCGTCGTCTCCGTTCTCGGTCCCTACCGCCGGCTGTTTCCCCGCCCCAAGGGCTTCGTCCGGCGCTTCTACCACCGCGTTTACGAACTGAAGATCGAGGATTGGCAAATCCCGCTGGAATCTCTCAGGCTGGGAGCCCTTTGCACCATCGAAGCCGAGTTGTCGATCCGCTTCCAGCCAACCGTAAAATACGCACGTGAAAATCTCGACCGCATCGCGGACCTCGGCGGCTACATCAGAACCCATTACCGGACGTTGCTGCAGGATGCGGCGGAACAGGAGCTGAGACAACTGGAACAGGCGGAAATCGAGGACAACCACGCCCGGATGGAGCGCCGGATCGAAAATGCCGTCAACGAACTGCTGGCCATGCGCGACATTCAATGTCGCACGCGGTGCACGATCCGGACCGTCTTCGCCGATCCGGAAACCCTCGAAGATCCTGCCGAGACCATCGGCTCGAAACACAACGGCATCTATCTCGAACTGATCCGGCGCCGCCGCCAGCTGAACGAGAGGCTCGCCAGGGAGCACTTCGAGCGCGAAGCGAACGAGCGCCGGATCAAACTGGAGCATGAAGAGCGAATGCTCGAGCTGATGCGGCGCGAAGCGGAATTGCGCAGGGCGCAACGGGACCGCGAAGCCGAACACGTCCGCGCCGAACTGACGGCGGAAGAAACCCGGGCGGCCGAGCAATACGGCAGCGAAGTGCGCCTGCGGGAGGCGCGCATCCTCCACGAAACCCGCCTGAAGCAAATGGAGCTAGACGCCGATTTGGCCGAAAAAGCCCGCCGCGCCGGCGCCCTGGACAACGCCGAAGATCAACTCAAGCGGGAAATCGAGCTGCTCGCGCTGGAGCGCCAGCGCCTCCTTTTGGAAGAGGAAATACGCGACGTCAAGATCGCCAAGGCCAAAGGCTGGGTCATTAACGCCAAGCGCCGGTTTCCCTTGGGCGAAAATCCGAAAGCGCTGAATCCGCAAGATGCCGGCATCCCTCAAGGCCCCGGCAACGACTGAGAACGGTTCCGCCCAATATCCCCCGCGCCATTCCGTCATGCGCTCGATCCGCCGCACGCTGCTTCTTCTAAGCTTTCCGGGCGCCATCCTGGCAAATCCCTGGGCGGCGGTTCCCGGCCCGAGCGGCGGTCCGCCGCGGGCGATCGGCGACACCAACAACGGCTGCGTGAGCGGGGCGGCCACGCTGCCGGCCGAAGGCGACGGCTATCTCGTCATGCACCTGGAGCGAAAACGCTACTACGGCCATCCTTCGCTGATCCGAACGATTCAGACCCTGGGCAAGCGCGCCCATGACGCCGTCGGCGTGATTCAGGTCGGCGATCTCGCTCAGGCCCGCGGCGGTCCGATGCCTTTCGGCCACCGCAGCCATCAGACCGGCCTCGACGCCGACGTCTGGTTCAACCTGAATCCCGGCCTCTATTCGAACGCGGACGGCTGGCGCGCCAACATTCCCGCCCCGAGCCTGCTGAACCGGGCCGGAGACGGCCTGGATCGGCGGCTTTGGAGCAAACGGCACGCCGAACTCCTGAAAATAACGGCCGCCGTTCCCGAGATCGATCGCGTCTTCGTGAATGCGCACATCAAGCGGGAACTCTGCCGGACGATCCGGGGCGACCGCGGCTGGCTGCGAAAGATCCGCCCCTGGTACGGCCACCACGACCATTTCCATCTCCGCCTCGCCTGTCCCGCGGACAGCCCCGAATGCGTCCGCCAGGAAGCGGTGCCGGCCGGCGACGGCTGCGATTCCAGCCTTTCCTGGTGGTTCCAGAAACACCCGCCGGGCCCGGCCAAGCCGGAACCGCCGAAGCCGCCGATGCCGGAGGCGTGCCGGGCGCTCTTGAACCGCGATTAGAATTCTCGGGAGAGGTAAGAAAGGCGCCGCCGGTCTCGGACGAACGAGCATGGGCGCACCGATAGCCGCCACGACACGAACCAAACCGAAATCGGGCTCTTCACGGCGATGAGAGACTTTCGGCTCTCACGGCACCCGCATGGCTTGCTTAAAGTTCCCTTTATGCGCTACGCTGCCATTGCCGCGTAAAACTGTGCCTCCAACATCAGTACATGCGGCAAGGGACCCGGCCGAAGCGTCGGGTCTCTTTCTGCACGCAGAAAGTAGAAAGCCTCTCTCACTTATAGACAGAATTCCCGCCCCTATTCCGCCGGGTTTCATAAAAAACTTTCCTCATCGGCAATTCACAAAGCGTTTAGCCATTTGGCGCGTTCCGGGAGCCGTCAGCTCGCCAGCACGAAGGAACCCCAGGCCGCCAGCCCGAACCCGATCAGTTTCCGGATGCTTTCCTGCGCTCCGGGCACGTAACGTTCGGCCAGGATCGCAAGTGTAATCGCGCCCATCCACAGCACGTTCATGACGCCCACGGCGAACATCACCAGCATTTCCGCCCAGCAGCAGCCCACGCAGTAAAGGCCGTGGCGCAAGCCCAAACGCAACCCGCCGCGCCAGCCGGGCCGTCCATGATCGAGAAGGAAGCCCATGGGGGTCCGGCAGTGGGTGAGACAGGCCATTTTCCAGGGCGTGAATTGATAAAGGCCGCTGACGATCAGTATGGTTCCGGATACCAGGGAACTGCGGCTGTTCATCATCGGCGTCAGCCAGCCGAGACCATGAAACTGCCATTGGAGCAGCGTAGCCATGCCCCCGAATCCCATCCACAGCAGGATATAGCCCGCCAGAAACGCCGCCAGGTTGATGCGCGCGTCGGCCTGCTGTCCCCGGCCGATCCGCGCGATCAGCAAGGCCATCGGCGTAACCACCGGCAGCATCATGGCCAGCATCATGATCAGCCACATCGATGCGGTCAGCCCGAAATCGGTCAGAGACCAGCGCCAGGTGCCGGTCGGCGGCATCCACATCCGGTCCATGGGCAAACTGTTCATCGCCGCCTGCTGGCTGTACAGCGCCCACCACGCCGCGATCGCGGCGGCGCCGAGCCCCGCGGCGATCGCCAGACCCTGAATCGCGTTCTTGGAAATTCTCGCCGGAGCGGCCATGGCTTACGGGTGATACACGAAGGGAGAGAAATAGCCGTTGCGCCCGGAAAACTCCCAATCGAACCCATGGTCCCGATAGCGGTAAACGTCCGACTTCGCCACCACGGAAGGATGCGACGGCACCACGCACAAGGGCGGATTGGCGATCGTGGCCTCGCCGCCGGCGATGCCTTCGATGGCGCGGATGCTCACCTCGGCGAGGTCGGACATCAGGAGGCGCCGCTCCTTGCCGTGAGCTTCATAGGTCATCGGCACGCGCTTAACGCCGAGTACCTCGCCGACAAACCCCGCCAACAGTGCCGGATGCCCGCCCGCCTGGCCGGCGAAAATCTTCGTCAGCGCCTCCGATTGGGATGCATCCGCCCGCTCGTCCAGATAGAGCGCCGCCTGCCAGTTGCCCTCTTTCATGTGTCCCGGCGCATAGCACGCCAGAACGACATTGAGCCCGTCCAGCGCAACGCTCTCGGAATGCCCTTTATCGATATGCCAGGCGACGAGCAATTTGCAGTTCCCCTCGCTGGGCGGATTGAACCACACGCACGGACAAGCCGTCTCGCAATTGCACGCTTCGAAGTAGCTGCCTTCCAAATGCCAGGGATGGGATGTGCTCATGATTCGACTCCGTCAGATAGGCTTATTGAATGAATGTTTTTTTGGAATGCTTGCGGTAACCGCCGGGGTTATCGATCCCTGGCGGTCTTCGGCCTTTGCGGGCGGAACGGAACGGGATCGATGCCGAGCTCGCTCAACTTCAGATAAACCGCTCGCGGCGTCAGTTCCATCCATTCCGCCACCCGCTGGATATCGCCCTGAAAACGCCCGAGCGCCTGCACAAGATGTTCGCGTTCCGCACGGTCCAAAACCTGCCTGCGTATCGCCTTCCAGCTCCATTCCGCGGGACGGGCGGAATCCGTTCCCAGATCGGCATCGGCCAGTTCCGTGCCCGGCGCGAACAAAACCGCCCTTTCCAGAACATTTTCCAGCTCCCGGACATTGCCGGGCCACGAATACGCCCGCAGCCGCTCCATCAGTTCGGACGTCACTCCCTGAACGGGTTTCCGGTAGCGCTTGGCCAAACGCTTCAGGATCATATCGACCAGGTGGGGAATGTCTTCAGGCCGTTCGGAAAGCGGCGGAATCGCCAGCTTCACGACATTGATGCGGTAATACAGGTCTTTTCGGAAGCCGCCTTCGGCCACCGCCTTTTCCAGATCGCAGTTGGTGGCGGCAACGATCCGGGTGTCGACGCTCAGGGTGCGGCGCCCTCCCACCCGCTCCAGTTCGCCTTCCTGCAATACCCGGAGCAGCTTGGTCTGAACCGCCGGCGTCAACGAATCCACCTCGTCCAGGAACAGGGTTCCGCCGTCGGCCCGCTCGAAATATCCCCGGTGGACCTCGATGGCGCCCGTGAAAGCTCCCTTCTCGTGACCGAACAGCGCGCTCTCCACCAAACCCTCGGGAATCGCCCCGCAATTCACGGCGATAAAGGGCTTTTCGCTGCGCTCGTTCATGGCATGGATGGCGCGGGCGACCAGCTCCTTGCCGACCCCCGTCTCGCCCCGGATCAGCACCGTGGCCGGAGTGGGCGCCACGATCTCGATCGATCGCAGCACGTTCCGCATGGCCGACGACTGAGCCACGATAGCCGGCCGGTCGCCGTCCGCAAGCGTCGAATCGCGGACGTTTATCTGGCACCAGATCCGGTGCATGCGTTCTTCGATACGGGCTTGCAAGTCGAGGGCCGGCTTTTGATCCGGCGGGGATTCCCGTGGGTCGCGATACTCGATTCCCGGCAATCCCGCGGCGATCTCCGGGTTCAGGTACACGCCCACTTCGCAGCCGTCATGGCCGAGCGCGATGCGCCGTTCCAAGACGACCTTGGCGTAGCCGAAATTGCGCGCCGCAATGGCGCCGAAAACGCTGGACGTCATTCGGCACAATTCCGGCGAGTTTTTCACCCCCTCGCCGAACGGGCAGCAACGGCTGGCCACCCGGACGCACTCCGCATTGCTGGAAACCAGGGAAAACCGCCCGCCGATCCGGTTCTTGAGTCCGATGATCAAATCCGCGTAGAGCTCGCGGTCGAGAGCCTGGTCGAGGCCGTATTCGGCGCGAAACGTCTCTTCGAAGAAGCGGCCGGCGCTGCGCGCGATCCGTTCGACGATCTGCTCCGCCTGCGCCGCGCCCGCCTCCTCGCACAGTTCCATCAGTTCGATGACGAAGGTTTGCAGAAATCCGACCGGTGTCAATTGGGAAAAGCCTGGCTGGTTCATGAAGGCAGATGTGCGGGATCATGGATCCGATAGGGTAAACCAGTTTGTCCGGCCGGGAAATTAATTTTCATCCATTGAAGTCAGATTTCATGAGCATCCGCCTCCATACGGCACATCTTGTTGTTCTTACAACTATTTCTTACTCCATAACACTGGCACGCAAACTGCTTTTGATGCCTGTGTCCGGTATTCGGACATGGCTCAACGCCAACGACAACATTTACAAGAACCGCATTCCTCGAGGAGAATGGTTATGCCTCAAGAAAGACCGCCGCTAGACCCACATCCCTTAAGCCCCTACGTCTCCTGGGCGGGACACCGCAACCGGGACCCCATCCTGGAGGTGTTCAAGCAGAAATTTCCGGCCGCGCCGGGCCACGTACTGGAGTTCGCCAGCGGGAGCGGCATGCACATCAACTATTTCGCGCCGCATTTCCCGCACCTGACGTTCCACCCCACCGACCTGAACGAACACGCCCTGACCAACATCATGCGGGTCACCTGGGAAAACGGCGTGCAGAACGTCGGCAAGCCGAGCCAACTCGATTTGACGCGCGACGAGACCTGGCCCGACCCGAACGAGCGGCGCTATGACGTCATTTTCGTCATCAACATCTTCCAGGTGGCGCCCATTTCCGTCGCCGACGGCATGATGAAATGCGCCTCGCAATTGCTGAGCGAGAACGGTTTTCTGTTCATTTACGGTCCGTTCAAGGACCATGGCCAATACACCACCGAGTCGAACCAGGAGTTCGACCGGATGATCCATTCGGCCGGGGTTTCCGAGTGGGGCTTGAAGGACATCGCCGATCTGGAAAAAGCGGCGCGCGCCCACGCGCTAGGGCTGAGCGAGAAGGTCGGCATGCCGGCCAACAATTTCGGCCTGATCTTCAGCCGGATCTAACCGCCGCAGCGAGTACCCCGACATGACCGACCGCAAAGCCGTTGTCATCGGAGTGGGGCCGTCCAGGGGACTGGGCGCCGCCCTCGCCCGCCGTTTCGCGCGCGAGGGGCTCAAGGTCTACCTGGCCGGCCGCACCGCCGAAAAACTGGAACGGGTCGCGGAGGAAATTCGGAAGGCCGGCGGCCGGGCGGTTCCCATGACCGCCGACGCCACCGTCGAAAGCGACGTCATATCGCTGTTCGAGCGGATTTCAGGCGATCCCGGCGTACTGGACATCGTCGCCTGCAACGTCGACAGCAATCGGCGGGCTCCGCTGCTCGAAACCGGAAGCGACCTGTTCAGGCAGCTTTGGCTGCAGAATGCCTTTGCCGGCTTTCTGGTAGGACGGGAGGCCGCGCGGCGGATGGTCGGCCAGGGGCAAGGAACGCTGTTCTTCACGGGCGCCAGCGCTTCGTTGCGCGCCCGGCCTCCGTTCACGGCCTTCGCCGCCGCGAAAAGCGCGTTAAGGGCGCTGGCTCAGGGCATGGCCCGGGAATTCGGGCCGCAGGGCATCCATGTGGTGCATGTCGTTATCGACGGCGTCATCGACGGCGAGCGGGCGCGCGATGCGTTTCCCGAATTCGTCGCGCAAAAAGGCGGCGATGGCCTGCTCGATCTCGACGCCATCGCCGACACCTATTGGCTGTTGCACCGCCAGCACCGCAGCGCCTGGACGCACGAACTGGACCTGCGTCCGTTCAAGGAACCGTTTTGATTTCGCCTCGCTTGAAGTTTGCGCCCGCCGCAAGACGGGTATCTCGCCGCTGAGCCGCGCGGGCGGCGGGCGTGGCGCCCCGGCTGCCGGCTTCATCGGGGTTAAACCGAATGCCGCCACGGGGCGCCCTCTCCCTTTCAGGGTTTAGCCGGAGTCGCGCCGGGCATCTTGTCCAACAGGTCGATCACCTTCAAACTCGCGTCGGCCAGCTCCTGGGTTTTCGCCGCCCGCTTGAGCTGTTCGTCGGCCATCACGTCCTTATACGATTGGCTTTGCATCGCCCGGTTCACGATGGCTCGCGCATCGCCGATCATTTTCCGGCCGTGCTCGATGGAAGCGGGATCGACCTTGGGCGACATGCCCATCTGACCCAGCATCATCTGCTCGGACCCGTCGGTCGCCATTGCCAGGGCATGGTTCAGGGCCAGATGGATATGGTGCAGGGTCATCGCCTTGTCGCTCGGAAAATCGTGCTTCATGCCTTCCAGGAGATTGGCCACGTTCAACATGGCCTGCCCGAGATCGTGGGTGTATTGCATCGCCGACCCGGTCTTCCCGACCTCTTCATGCAGCTTCGTCATGGCCGGCCCTTCCATGCCACGCTGGATCAGGGCCTTGCCTTCGCTGAACATCTCCCGGCTGTGGCCCGCGACCAGTTCGTCGATGTCCGCCTTGACCTTGGGGTCCATGCCCATGGCGGCGACCATCTGGTAATTCGACCCTTGCGCGGCCATTTCCAGGCCGTGGTTCATCATGCTGATGTGGATATGGTGCAGCGGCATCTCCGCCTTTTCCTGGGCGGACGCCACTGGAGGCAGGCCGATAAAGGCGCTGGCGGTGAATACCGTAATCGCAACACGACTCAATGCCGTCACTACCCTGTTCATGTTTCATCTCCTTGTCAGTTGCATTCCGCTGGGACTTTCCTGCGCCCGTCGGCAGAGGAAGGATGCGCCGCCGGGTTCCCGGCAATCCTCCTTCTTCGACTTGGGCGTTTTCACGCGAGTTTCACCCGCCGCCACTTTTTTGCGGGAGTGGGCGATTTGCCGCAGCACCCTATGGCATCTGCCGCACCTCGAACCCGACGGACGCCGCCCGCGCCCGGCCGGACCCGCGCCGTTCGCGGCCTTGCGGAGGCTGGCATCGATCGTGCTGGCGCTCGGGGATGCTTGGAAGCTTTGAGGGCAATCACACCCATGACGCAATTCGATAGTACGTCTTTATCCCATCTCGTCGACTACGGCGTGATCGGTCTGTTGCTGCTGGCCAGCATCTGGGCGGTCGGAATCGCCTTCGAGCGCTGGTTCTTCTACCGGCGCGTCGACTTTAGCCAATACCCCAGCAGCCAGGCCCTCGAAACCGAGCTGACCCGCCATTTGACGGTGATCGGCACGGTGGCGGCCAATGCTCCCTACATCGGCCTACTGGGCACGGTCATGGGCATCATGCTCACCTTTCACAAGATGGGAATGGACAAGAGCATGGATGTGCACAGCATCATGATCGGCCTGAGCATGGCCTTGAAGGCGACTGCCATGGGACTGGTGGTGGCGATCCCCTGCGTGGTGCTGAACAACGTGCTGCGGCGCCGCATCAAGGAACTGGTCACAGCCTACGAGGTGCGCCTTGGATCGTGACATCGACCAGATCAACGTGATTCCGCTGGTCGACGTGATGCTGGTGCTGCTGGTGATCATTCTGACCACGGCAAGCTTCATCGTCACCGGCCAGGTGCCGGTCGATCTGGCGGAAGCCAAGGAGGCGAACGAGCCGCAGCACGAGGACCCGATCCTCATGACCCTGACCGCCGATGGGAAGCTGTTTCTCGGCGAAACGCCGATTGCGGTGGAACGTCTCGGCGAGGCCCTGAGCCCTTATCCCAAGAAGCGGCTGATCGTCTTGCGCGCCGACCGCGCCCTCGTGCTGGAGACCTTCGTCAAGGTGGTGGACGGCATCAAGCACCAGGGCTTCCCCCATGTCAGCCTGGAAGTCGAACGCGCCGAGTCCGCCTCATGACGCCCCGGAAGCGGCACCTGAACGGCCTCGGTCTGTCGCTGCTGACGCATGCGTCGCTTTCGGGGGCGGCACTGTGGCTGTGGCAGCAGCAGCCGCTGAAACCCGAACCGGCCCCGCTCCGCTGGGAGATCAGCCTCTACACGCCGGCTCCGCCCGCCCCGGTGGCGGCGGTCGCGCCGCCGCCCGAGGTTACTCCGCCGCCGAAGCCGGCACCGCCGAAACCCAAGGCCGCCCCGAAGCCGAAACCTAAGCCCAAGCGCATCGAGCAGACCGAACCTAAGCCCGTCACCCGCTATCTGCCCAAAGAAACGCCGCCGGAGGAATCGGCTCCGCCGCCTCCCGCCCCGGCACCGACCACCGTAGCCACCGCCGGACCGTTGACCGGGCTGGCCAACCCCGCTCCGCCGGTTCAGCCGGACCCCAAGCCCGATTTCGACGGATTGCGCCGCTATCTGGCGAACCAGATCCGGCAGAACACGCATTACCCCGGCGAAGCGCGGCGCAACGGCTGGGAGGGGCAGGTGTTGATCCGCGCGGTGATCGGCGGCAACGGCGATCTGCTCGAAGCCGAGATCGTGAAAAGCTCCGGCCATGCTGCGCTGGATGACGAGGCGCTCGCCACCCTGCGCCGGGTGATGCCGGTGCCGGTATCAAAGGCCCAAGGCTGGGGCCAGGTGGCGGTGACCATCCCCTTCGATTACCGGCTGAAACGCTGAGGCGGGTGAAAAGCCCCACTGGACTCAGCCCTTTCCCGCACCGGCTCGGCGGCCGATCTCAGCGGCGCCCGCAGGCCAAAGGCTCGCGACTGGCACCCATATTGCTGTCACTCACGTGACGCCCGGCGAGCGTTCGGCACTGGCTCCCATGCCTCCACAAACGGCCGCCGGACGCGCCCGCTGAACCGCCTACGGCGTTGCCCGAGCTCGCTTGCGAGCGGAACCCGCTTTTTCGAGGACAGGGACATGATGGAAACTGCACCGCTTATTCAGACGACTGCCTATTCGACGTCCGACGATCCGGACTGGACGCCCCCGACCCCATGGGTCAGGGCGATACAGCGCGCCCAGCGCCGCACCCCCTGCTACCGTACCGAGGAGCGCTTCCAGTGCGCCGACCAAGACTGCGAGTGGCGCCGCTCCTGCCTCAAGCTCGTCGCCGCCTGGCGCCGGTGAGAAAAACCCGCTCATCGTCCCCGGACCTTTGTCCGCAGCGGCGCTTCGGCTCCTTCCTATCCGGCATCCCGAGCGAGTATGCAGCGACCTTTCCCGGTACCGTTCCGACAGGTCCGCATCTTCCCTCTGCCCGAATGCGGTCCGATCCCGTCCCGAAATGTCGTGCTGCCGGCGGGCGTCGCCTTCCGGCAACCCGCCGCAATGCCGTTTTCTTCCCCGCCCTACCGATCTTTCACCGAATTTCATGACCGAACCTACCCTGCCTTTGTCTCCGCAAGGTGACGTCCAATTGGGCCTCATCCGGCAGGATCACATTATTTATGCTGTAAAATCATAAATATACGAATTGGCACCGATTATGCTTATGCGACCCTCGTACAGCATACCCGGATACGGAATCCGCAAATGAATGCTTATTGGCTTGGGGGATGGTTCCCACCGTCGATGTCGGCCTTGCAAACCGACCGCCGCATGGGAGCGAATTTCTAGGAGCCTTTCACACAGGCCACGTCGGACAGGCATCGGCGAAGCGCAGGGATACGCACCGCCATGGCGCGCTCAGCAGCAAGACCGGCGTGTCCGCCGAGGAACCGGAGAACCTCAATAGGTAACCGCAAGTTTGCACCTGCCGGTCGATAAAGGGAATCGAAACGCTCCATCGGGACGCCGATGGCTGTAACTACCGGAAACAGGGCAAACCGCTTGAAAAAGCGGGACGCAAAACCACTGGCCTAACTCCCGGAATACCGGGGCATGGTCGCAGGGTTGCCAGGCGAATGCAGAGTACCTCTTCGAGTGCCGCGCAATTCGCTGGGCATTTCAATTCAAAGGTACCAATATGATTAATGGCATAACTACCTCTCATAAAGCTACCGGAGCCGCTTATCGATGGGTAACGGTGGCTCTTTTGTTTTTTCTTTCCGGTCTAAACGCCCATGCCGGGCAGGTCAGCTTGGCCTGGGATGCCAGCACCAGTTCCAACGTGGGGGGATATAAGCTTTCCTACGGCCAGCAATCCGGCAGCTATGCGACTACCGTCGATGTGGGCAAAACGACAAGCTATACGATAGCCAATCTTCAGGATGGAAGTACCTACTATTTCGCGGTCAAGGCCTATGACACGGCGCGGACCACCGAGAGCAAATATTCCAATGAAGTCCGCGCAACAGTGACCGCTTCCTCCGGAGTGGTTGCCAATTTCACGGCCAGTCCGGCCAGCGGCGGGGCACCGCTCGACGTAAAATTCACGCCGGCGGTGACCGGGACCGTCACGAGTTGGAAATGGGATTTCGGCGACGGTACGAACAATACCGGATCGACCGGCACGGTACCGACGGCCATGAAGTCGTACGGAACGGCTGGAACCTATACCGCGAGCCTGACCGTCACCGGTCCCAGCGGAACCAATACCAAGACCACTCCGATTACCGTGACGCCGGTTGCGAATTTCACGGCGAGCACTGCCGCGTTGACGGCCCAGTTCACCGACAGCTCGACCGGCAATCCCACCAGCTGGGACTGGAATTTCGGGGACAACACGACCCACGGCACAACGCAGAACCCGTCACACACCTATAAGGCGGCGGGAACATATACCGTGAGCCTGAAGGTGTCGGGCGGCGGCCTTGGCAGCGCGAACACGGCGACCAAAACGGTCACCGTCTCTTCCGGAACCACGGGAGGCGGAACGCCCGGAGGAACGACCAATACGGCCGGACTGGTGGCCGCTTACGGTTTCGAGGAAGGTAAAGGTAATACGGTGGCTGACGCCTCCGGCCAGAAGAACCACGGCGCGATCACGGGCGCGACATGGACCTCCGGAAAATTCGGTAAGGCATTAAGCTTCAACGGCTCCAACAATCTGGTTACCGTCAAGGACAGCGCATCGCTGGACCTGACCAATGCCTTGACGCTCGAAGCCTGGGTGTACCCGAAAACCTCGACGGGCGGCGGAAGGACCGTGATCTTGAAGGAACAAACGAACGGGGCGGTCTATAACCTGTACTCGAGCGAGGATACCAACCTGCCCTTGGCCTCCGTCTACGTCGGCGGTTACCGGGTGATTTCGAGCAAGAGCCAGTTGCCGCTCAATCGATGGTCCCATTTGGCGACGACTTACGACGGCCAATCCCAGCGTCTCTACGTCAATGGAACGGAAGTGGCCAGCCGGCCGCAAACGGGCCCGATTCAGACCTCCACCGGAGCGCTGAAGATCGGCGGGAACAACATATGGGGCGAGTGGTTCTACGGCTCCATGGACGAGGTGCGGATTTACAACCGGGCCTTGGCCGCGACCGAAATCCAGGCCGATATGAACAAATCGGTCGATTCCTCCAATCCGCCGCAATTCATGGTCGGATCGAACTCGATCGGAGGCGCGGTATACCCTGTTTCCATGGGAAAGGCCAAAGCGTTTCAGACGACGGCGGCAAAGACGGGGCTGGTCACCCGAGTATCGGTTTATGTGGACGCCAGTTCGCAGGCCAGCTCGCTGATTGCAGGGATTTATAGCGACAACCAGGGACATCCGGGTACCCGCCTCGCCACGGCGACCCTGAGCACCACCGCGCCCGGCAAATGGAACGCCATTGCAATGCCGGCTACACCGGTCAATGCCGGTACCAAGTATTGGGTGGCGATACTGAGCCCGAATGCTTCCGCCAATCCCGTCGTCAATCTCCGTTCCGGCAACAGCGGCGGCCTGGTGGAAAACAGCGCTCAAACCATGCTGACTTACCTGCCGTCCACGTGGACCAAGGGAGCGGTATCCAACGATGGGCCACTGTCGGCCTATGGAGCTGGTTATTAATATCAGGTTCCGGATGATTTAAGGAGTCGTATCCGGGGTATGGCTTTGGCGTCCGTGACGCCAAAGCCCCACGCTCCGACAGGTAATAACTTCGACGAGTAAGAAACCATGACAATGCATCACTTTAAAAAACCATTTCTCTTCTTGGCTCTCCTTATGGGAGCGTCTCAAATTTCTTTTGCGGCATGTGACCAAACCCTTAGCCCCGGCGCCAACGTGGCATCAGCCATTTCCAGTGCCGCGGGAGGAACAACGATTTGCCTCAATTCCGGCAGTTATGGCAGCGTAAATCTCTCCAATATTGTCAAAACGAGCGATGTTACTGTTCAGTCAGTTTCCGGAAATTCAGCCGTAGCCTCTCTTATAGTTAGAGGATCAAACCATCTACGATTCAAGAATCTGACCATATCCGGCATGGATATGAATGCAACTGGAAATAAAAACATATCCATTGTAAATAACACTTTTAAAGGCCAGTTAAAAGTTATTGGTAGTGGAAGCAGCTCCACTCCCGCCAATATTCTGATAGACGGCAATACCTTTGATGGCATCAGCGTTTGCAGTTCATGCTCTGAAGGTCGGTTGCAGCTATACGATGCGGGAGGTGTTACCGTTTCCAACAATCATTTTGGTGGAGCTGGAGAATCTGACGGCATACAGTGGGGCGGCTATGGTGGAACGGTTGGCCCAGGCAATGTTTTTGATGGAATCATCCAGGGAAGCTACAGTCGTCATATCGATGCAATTCAGTTATATGGCCAAGTTGACCATCATACAATTATTGGAAATTATTTTATGAATGGTGATACGTATATAATGGCTCCCGACGGTGGCAATGCCGTCACATTCAAAAATAATGTAGCCAAAGCTGGATCCGGTTCATATTATTGGAAATTCCAGTTTGGAAGCCATAGTAATCTTACTTTCAGTCACAATACTATTCCGGCCAATATTGGAGTTAGCATCGACAAAAAATCTGATTCAACAATCAAGAGCTCGAATGCCGTTGTACAAAATAACATTATGACAAATGGGGCGGGATTCAAAACTAAGGACTCTTCAGGAGTAGAAAGCTGCACTAATTGCACGTTTTCACACAATCTTTTTTCCAGCAATTCTCAAGCGATAGGAACTAACAATCTCGTCGGCGCTCCTACATTTATCGGTGGTACTAGCCCAACCACTTGGGCAGGTTATCAATTAACATCAAATTCTCTGGGCTACCGCGCAGCAACTGACGGAAGCGATATGGGGACCACCTATTACGGTACTGGCACACCGTCTACGGGCGTGGTGCTCAACGCACCCACGAATTTGCGGGTGAACTGAATAGCAGTGACGCACATGTATCCAATCGTTGCGATTTAACGTATTTCCGCCTACTTAAGAGAATTTGCAAAGCAGTTGAGTAAAGGAGCATCCCGCTCCGATTTCTGGAAGGATGTGAGTGATAGCTTAACACCGACTGGAGGGCGCGAGCGGGCTGCATTCCAAGATTTTCATCCTAGAATCTTATGTCCTTGTTGTGAGGCAGGGAGAAAATCAGTCGAGTAGCCCCGGGAGCTAAAGCCGAGGTATTGCCGGAGCTCGCCACAGAAGCGACGGTCAAAGGTGGCAAGCCATTTCGGGGACCGTCGTAAAGACGACGGCTATTGTGTTAGCGGCACGAGTCGGCGAAAGACAACAGGTGCCGGCAAATGTAAGAACTGTCGTCAAATTTTTGCTTCTTTTGAAGATGCGAGTGTAGCAAAAACTTTGCAAAAAATAGCAACGCGATTACTTCTCTACGTTGGCTATTTATTTTGCATCGCATAGGCGGCAACAGTGTCGCGATAAACTTCCAGCAATCTCACTCCTGCCGCATTCCAGGTAATTTCAGGAGCGAGGCGAAGACTTTCCATCCGCAATCTCTGCAAAAGTTTGCGGTCATCTTGCAGCAGATTGATGTGTTGGGTGAGAGTCGAGACGTCGCCAACCCGATGCACAAGCGCACTTTCCATGTGTTTGCAAATTGCACCAGCCGCTTCCGATACTAACAAGACGCATCCGCAACCCCGCGCCTCCGAGGTAACAAGAGCGCTTCCTTCTTCAATGCTGGGCAGAATCAAGATATCACTCCGCCGCATGAGTTCCGGCACATCGGTTCGGTGACCCAAAACTTGCACACTCGGGTGAGATAACATCGAAGAAAGTTTCTCAGCATATCCTGGCACGAATTCCCCGGCGATTAAGAACTGGCCGCCGTGACACGCGGTGGATCTCAGCCAAGCCTCCAATGCATAGTGAAGCCCCTTTCTTGGCGCGCAGCCGCCGACGAACAGCATAATCAGTCCACATCTCCCTTGGCACACATCCCGATCGGGATAATAGATCTGCTCATCGAAGCCATATTGATGTCGAGCAAGGCTTTCCCGAGCGAACCCGCGTTCGCAAAAAGTTCGGGCGACGAAGTCCGACGGGCACAACAAGCGGGTTGCGAGTTCATATTCCGCCTCCTCTTTGAGGAGAACATCTTCTTTATAGGAATGTTCGTGGTTCGGCGGGAGAACCACCCCCAATCGATCACATTCCTTCTTCACAACCTCATAGGCAAATCGAGTATGCGCATTAGGTCTTTCAAGGACGGCGGGAATACCAAGACGTGCAGCGGTTTTCAAAGTCCGCAATGCTCCCAGAGGCCACGTGTGAATGATGTCGATGTATCCGGCCAACTTTTCGAGCCGGCGAGAAACAATATAGTCGTGCAGAGAAAATGCCCGCATGTCGCCTATGAGCTTATATGGGATACGCATTTTTCCCCTAGCAAGGGTTGGCCAAACTTTTATGTCGGATGATATAGGTCTGCTCAACGCACCGGGAAATACCAGAACCTCGGCTCCAGCTTTTGCTAGACCATCAACCTGATACCAAGCGGTCATGCAGATTCGCTCCGCTCCAATTTTATGAGGAAAACTATATAGAACTCGTATATTCTCGTTCTTACGGTTCACTGATAATCCTGCTTATTCCAAAACATATCAAGACATTACTGAAAGTATTCTGGAGCGAGACTTGTACCCCATGATAGTGGATAATATATTGACATGACCAGCTAGCGCAGGCTCCTGCCGTTGCTCTTTTGGTGCATATGCCTTTCGCACAAAAAAAGTTGTCTCGCCCTTACGCCACTCGATCTCAAAATCTCTTGTGGCAGAATAGACGCTACGACTGCATCCGGTCTTATAATGATCATGTAACTCAATGACGATGACCCCAACTTTGTTTATCCAAGATGCAGATGTCTCAAACACCTCCTTCTCTGATCCTTCAATATCTATTTTTAGGATATCGATATAGTCACAATCATATTTATCCATCAGCTTGTCAATACTCATTCCTATAATATTTTCATTCACCCTATCACAATCTTGTCTCTCATGAGTTTGGTAGCCCCAGTTTCCTTTACCAGGATTGGACAAGCTGAGTACTGCCTCTTCTCTCCATAGTGCACCATGAAAAGGAATGATATTGGGGTAGTAGGCTGCATTCCTCTTTAGCATTTCAAAGTTGGATGGTTCTGGCTCAATGGCGATTATTCTCGCTTGAGGAAATTTATTGGAGTAATAGACGGACGTTAGCCCAATATTCGCACCCGCGTCAACGATAACTCGTGGATGTCTGGAAGGCTCAAAAAAATATTCGGAATTCACGATAATTTCTTCGAATAACGAAACATCTGTTGTCCTTAATCTTAGATGGATTGGATGGAGAATTTCGTCGATCTTTACCGTAATCTCAAGAGGCTTCCTCAGCAACCGTGCCTTGGCAACCTGGAGAATGCCGTTTGGACCAAACAGACGATAGTGCGACTGAAGGCCATCAAGAATACTCATAGTGCATCTCCATCAATGTTTTTCAATTCCTTGACCAGAATTAGATCGGACTAGCGTCCCAGCAGCAAACACTGGCCATGCTCTGTAAATCTCCGGTCATCGAGGCCACTGGAGGGCAGACAATTTAGGGTGGAGCACTGCCGAATTGGGCTGTAACCATCTTACCCGATACATTTATTGCTCTGGCCGTTAAATTAGAGTAATGCTTTAAATTGATTTATGAATACTATTTATATTTAATTACCAGAGAAGATCTGTCTTTTCTGAAAATCACACCGTAACGTCCGAAACAATAAAAGCGATACGGAAAGAGCCGGCACCTCGCCGCGCCGGTTCACTCCCGGAGGGCCCGCCGAAAAATACCGTCGACAACAGCTCCCGCATCATCCCACGATGTGGCGTGCACACTGGCTGCAGCTGCCTGAGACAACCTATCGAAATCAGTCATCGTAACCAGGGTTTCGAGTTCCGCCACCAGCGCATGAGGATTCAGAGGCGCATAACGGACAAACGGATTATCGAGAACAATGCGGTTATGAATGGCATCATTAACGACCGGGATACATCCGGCAGCAAGCATTTCGTGAGGAACCAGCGACACATTCGTCAGCGACAAACTTAGCCCTGCGTAGCACCGGTTGTAGATCTCGTTAAGCCGGTCGGGCGTGACGCGACCGTGGTTGACGAAAGCAAATGGCAGCTTGCTTATCTTGTCTCCATAGAAGTGGAATTCGATTTCCGGCCGACGCTCGGCAAGTATGCCTAAGGCGAGGAGACCGAGTTCAAAACCGCGACGGGCTACTTCCGATCGGGCGTAGAACGCTATCCCTGAGCGTCGCGCTCCGGGCAAACGCCGATAGCGAGAGGTATCGCACCCAAACGCGAAGTAATCGGCATCCATGGCATACTCGGCGCGGAGCTTTTCCGCCAGCCAGCGGCCGGCGGTAATGGCGTGAAATCCCATACGGTAAGTGTTTTCGGCCAAGACGCTCAAGGCGCCAACAGGATAAAAATCAGGTTCGAAATCCTGCACGAAGTAAAAGCGTTTGCCAGCACAACGGGCATTGAACACTGGATAAGCCGTCGGCCACGAGGTCGCCACTACGGCGTGGGCATCCTCCATGACGTCGTCCAGCCAAGCGACTCGGCCTGTAAACCCATAGGAATGGCGCAAGATCGCTTCGTAATAGGTGCGGTCGACATGATTAACGTCGTAGAAGTAAACCCGGTTGATATAACCGTGTGCCTCCAAATACTTAACGATGCGGTATAGCGTTGTATGCCCGCCCGCTCCGGGACCGGCGGGAATCGTTACCCAATTGACGATAACCGGTTCTTCTTGTCTAACTTTCGGGATTATGGGCCGAAATGGCCGGGATAGATCGGCCACTATGATGTCGGACGAGCATACCGGCAGCGAGACATCCTTCGGAGCAGCCCATTGTGCTATGGTTCTTTTTAGGCGGAGGCCGATCCCGCTGGGCCCCTCGGCCCTCCAGACGTTTCGCACCTGCCTGTAGCGGTGCAGGAACTGAAGATGGAATCCGTCGATTAGAGCATTCACGGCAACCTCAACGCCGGCCCGGCGTGGAACTTAGGCCGGCCCGCATCGCATACTCGCCCTGCTGCCCCACCGATGGGCCGTGTATCGCCGCCGCCAGTACTCGAGCATGGCTATTCAGACACAGATCCGGATGGAAGCGGGCTCTGGACTCACTGATCAACCGCTGTCGCGACGCCAGCCAGAAGTCGCGCCGATCGATCAGCGAACTCATAGCCGCGACCAGTGCCTCCCGATTGGCTTGATGCACATAGCGTGCCTCGCGCATCGTTTCCCAGTTCACCCGCAACGGATCGCCTAGAGGGTTGGGAACCACGTAGCCACGCTCTTCGCCCCCGCCAACCTGTTCCCGAGCTCCGCCTACCTCGCTGAGCACCACCGGAATCCCCGCATATAGCGCCTCCATTGATGCCAGCGACCAACCCTCGAAAAACGAATCGAGTACGAAGCCATCTGCCGCCGCGAGCAATGCCGCCGGGTTTGAGGTGTGATGGCGCAGGTGAATGCGGTCCCGGCAGGCAAGGTTAGAGCGCAAGCGCAGTACCTGGGCGAAATACAGGGTATCGACCGGATGGCCGGCGATAACCAAGTGGGCTTCGGGATAGCGGGTAGCCACGTCTCCGAAGGCCGCAACCAGCCCATAGGTATTTTTCTGTAAGCAGTGGCGGGCCAGCGACACGAACAGATATTCATCCCTGAGGCCCAGGTAGGCTCGAGCCGAATCCCGGTCACCGGGCATGCGTCGCTGATCATCCACTCCGTTCGGGATTGTCACGATCCGGTCTGCCGGAAAACCGGGATTGCCGGCAAGATACTGCCGACGCACCAATTCGCTGACCGCAACTATACCTGCCAATCGTTGACTGCGTTCGGCTTCGGCGCTCCAATCGGCGGAAAAATGCGAGTGCATACCGTGCAAGGTGTCGATATACGGGATCGCCAGCCGGTTCGCCGTATCGAGCACCCAAAACGGTGCCCCGTGAGCACTGATCACGTCGGGCCGCCAGGACTCCAGCCAACGGGCGCCGGGTTCTGCGGCCAATTCGACTGTCGTGATCCCATGCTCCAGCAATAATCGCCCCAGCCGACCGGTAGGAGAACCATCGGGTGAGCCCGTCATCGAAGCGTGCAGCACCGCTGTGTGGATATTTAGGCGTGGAAGCCGTCGAGCGAGAAAGACGACCACCTCATCGAGCCCACCTACATCTAAAGCCGAGGTTACGAGCAGGCATTTTAGGCCGTTCTCCGGCTGCCAGATCGTGCTGGCGGCTGTCGGCGATGCGACGTCCGATCCCGCATCCTGCGCCTCGATCGCATTTGTGCCAGAAGCAGCCGGCCCCCCGCGCCCTTCAATCAGGGGTTTAGACCAATCGTCAATGTTTTGATCACTCAATCTGCTTTCTAGCAACCGGGACAGCAGCAGACGCAACGGACGTAGAATCATCTCGGGCAGGCGGACATTCATCTGTTGCGCCGTGAGTGCTAACGCACTCAAGTAAGTGTGACCTCGTGTCACGATAGAATCTTCCTTTATTGTGGGTTAAAAGTATCGGGACTTATAGTTTGGCTTGGTGAAACGGCAGCCAAGAAGACGAAAAAAAAGTAGCAGGTTGAAAAGGCGTTCTCTCAAATCGGGGCGTAGCGTAGGCTTAACCACTCGAAAAGCAACCTTGATAAGATGGTTCCATCCAAGCATTTTCCTGTTTGAAAAATAAGCAATCGCCACATGCTCATTCAGTCTTTTCCTAAGTGCATGGGTTTTTGGATTGCTAAATCGGCAATGCTCCATTCCTGCACCTGAAATCCGAGCGATAAGCTTATTCTCGCTTTCTAGAAGCCACTTCGACCATTCCTGGTCTTCTGCTGCGAACACTTCAGGACGAAAGTTTCTACGTTTTAACAAATCCGTTCTAACGATGCCACAGGTATTCCAAAGCCCGTTGAACCCATCAAAATCATCTTTGTTAATTAATATGTATCGCAAGCCGCCGGTCTTATCGAAATCGAAGTACCCGGCCCCTATTCTGTCGTCTTTTTCCAGCAAGCCTAGAGCGAATTCTATTGCTTTACGCTGCGGCAATAGCGTGTGGGAACTAAAAATCAATACATACTTTCCTGAAACATATCTCAATCCTTGATTCAAGGCCTCCGAATAGTTGAACTCCATCCCGGAATAATGATGAATTATTGAACCTTGAGGCAGTAGCCAAAGAGTGCCGTCGGTTGATCCTGAATCAACGAAGACATATTCACTTGGGGGAAGTGTTTGATCTCTCAAGGACTTTAAAGCTAATGGCAAAGTCCTTTCTGAATTAAAGGTTCTTATAATGGCAGAATAGCCGATTTTTTCCATAACAGTCGCCACTGCCGATGTACTGTCAGCTAAAGCCATACCGTCTGTTTTCTTGGCGTTGAGCATCCTTTCGACAATACCTTCGCTATATTTCGCGCAATCACATCCATCTTCCTAGGGTTATCAAAATCCATAGCTCAACATGGATTTTCGAAATTCTGTCTGTTTATCCAAATAGCCTTATTGCCGTTTGACGAATCAGGGTAATAACAGGTACTAAAGCGTGTGAGAGTCTTGTTCCCATGTATCGTTTACACTTAAGAAACATCCAAGGTATCGACCTTTTAATTTTGGGGTCAAGGCTGAGTGCCAGCTTTGCAAGCTGCTCCGAAAGCTCCATCTCGTTATCGTTAAATGCATGACTGGCATACCCCACCGTTTCGCGTCCAAGATGCTTGAGCAGCCTGCGATGGAGCTGTTTATAATCCGGCACACTATCTCCGAAATTTTCAAAAACGTAGTCGATAGCTGCTTTCCGCTGTTGAATATCCGCCAAGCTTTTCTCTTTATAATAATTCATCTGCATATTGCGTCCATGCAGACGATAGATGGCTTGATATGCGTTTAAAACCCCGACTGAAGCATGGGCTGCCAATCGCAACCACATTTCCATGTCACCGCTGTGGGGCAGTTCAGGCCGGTATCCTCCCAATCGCTTTTGTAATTCCGTCCGGACCACCACGGTAGGAGTTCGGACAATATTGACTGATCCGCTTGACTCAATGAGCTTAAAAAATTCAACCCCGTCTAAAATGCTCCATTCCGATCCATTGACCATCTTAGCAACGGCAGCATTTGGAATAGTATCCGTTTGCCTGTCAGCCGCATGATCGATGAGATCGATGGCTTTACCAAACGCAAAGCCCACTTGGGGATAGACGTTCATCAGGTTAGCAGCTCTGCTGAGTGCATTTGGCAACAAGTAGTCATCAGCAGAAATAATCAAAAGATAATCCCCGGTAGCCCATTCGATTCCTTCGTTATACGTGGTGATATGCCCTTTATTGCTGGCATGTCGTAAAAACGTTATTCGGGAATGTTTCCTTGCAAGCTCCGTTGCTACTTCAGATGTATTATCAGGTGAAGCATCGTCGATAATCAGCACGTCGACCTTAACACCATCCTGGGAAAGAATGCTGGCGATGCACTCGGGGAGAAAGTGTCCGTAGTTATAACAGGGTACGATCACGGATACTGTGGGTAGCGATCGGCTGTCGGGGCTGTTCGGCTTCACTGCATGCTCCTTTCGTGACAAGCCGCCGGTCCGACGCCGAACGTCTGGAAGGCGCCATTCGGTTCCATCGGGACAACGGAAAAGTTGATTCCGAATAGATTTTCGGCAACGCTCTCTTTTAACCAATCCAGTAATCGGTATTTCATACTAGCTTCCAACCTATCTTGTTGCCCGCTCTACCGGCGTTCTTGCATTCTTGACGGTAAAGCCGGCATTGCGTAACCGCTGGCTTAATCCTAAACCTCCGCCATAAGCTTGAAGCAAATTGGGCACTGAGTACTCCCATGCCAGCGCCTCGGCGATCCGGCGGCGACCGATTTCGCCCATCCTCTGACACTCGTCCGGATGGTCCAGCAGCCAGCAAACGCGCCGGGCGAACTCCAATTCATCGTTGGGCTGGGCATAAAGCGCTGCTTCGCCAGCCGAATAACGGGTTTCGTCCAAGTCGAAGGCTACCGTTGGCTTGCCCAAAGCCATGTATTCCATAAGCTTGTTCATGGTGGACTTGTCGTTCAAAGGACTGGACGGGTCCGGCTGCACGCACACGGCAACCGCCGAAAGGCATCGGCGGGCCTCGAATTCGGCCAGACGTCCGGTAAACAGGACGTAAGCTTCGATTTGCAGTCGCTTGGCCAAGGCTTGTACCTCGGGCAAGGCATCCCCGCTGCCGATGATGACGGCCAGAAAGTCGCGCCGTCCCAAGGTAAACACCATCTCGCGTATGGCCCTCAGCCAGTAATCCACCCCGTCCTGCGGGCCTATGGTGCCGATATAGCCAATCAAATGATTGGCCCGCCGAATCAGGCCGGGATCGGGCTCCAGCGGCTGATAGGCGAGCGGCGGCCCATTGCGGACTACGAATACCCGATCGGGACGCTTGTCGCCTCGAGTCAGGGCCAGGTGTCTGTAGGACTCGTTGGTGGCAACCACCACGTCGGCTACCGCGTAGGAGACCCGCTCCAGTGCGCGCAAGACACGGTAGACAAGATCCTCCCGCGGCCGCGTGAAGCGCGAAAGGTAAGTTTCCGGCGCGAGATCGTGGTGGTCGAACACAAATCGCTTTCCGAACAGCTTGAAAACCGCTCCGATGAGGCAAAGGGTGTCCGGCGGGTTGGCCGCATGAATCACATCCATGCCATGGCGAACCGCGACCCAGGCCGTCAGAATCAACATTGCCAAGGTGGCGTAACCGAATTCGAACGCGTATCCGAGTATTCCTTTTCCTCCGCGCGGAGCCGGAAAGCGGTAAACACCGATGCCGTCGATCTGCTCCGTCCATGGTTGAACAGAGTCGCGGGGAGCGATAACGGTAACCCGGCAGCCGGCATCTCGAAGAGCGTGCGCCTCGCGGCGCACCCGAAAATCGGCAGGATAGGCGTTGTTTTCGACGAGCAGCAGCACGCTGACCGGCAAGGCATGGGTATCGTTCTTCCACCAGTACGTTTCCATTCGCATAAATCCACATCCAATCCGTATCCAATCACGATTAAGGCAAAATCGATCCGTCTCGGTTAGGAAACCAGAAGGCGGTCTCTTGCTTCGGTTAAAAAGCGCCGAAGAACCAAACCGGCGCTGATTTGACGGCGGTTCGGCACCACCGGGGCGGACTGAGGCGATGCAACGCACTCGATGGAAAGTCTCCGCCCCCTTGTCTCAGGCAGCGAAAGCCGCTCCCCCGCCCTAATTTCGCGAGCGGAACCGTCAGCGAATACCACCTGCCAACGGCCATCTCCGCTTGCACCGAAGTTTTCGATGGAGATGTCCGCCGCCTCCCCCGGCGGCTCAAACACGACGCTGGCTACCAAAGGGATCAAGCGGCATGAACCGCCGTCCAAGCGCCAGAGGTAATTACGCCGGGCAAGATCGGTCATGCTCGACCAGAACACATCGCCCAGGCCATTGATGAATCTTGCGTACTCGTCGAGAATCTCGACACCGTCCTTCAAGTCCTGGTGATGTCCCCTGAGGATCAAAGGCTGCCCCAGGTAGGCGGCCGCCAGCAGCGTATTCCGGACATTCCCGCCCAAGCCCCAGCGCGGCAGAACCGGACAGCCTTTTATGATCTCGGAAGGAAAATATCCCAGAGTCTTGATCCACGGCTTGTCCTGGTTATAGGCCCGCAACGATCCCGCGGAAATGCAGGCGGCCTCGAATCCGCACGGCGGAAGCTCCGCCAGCATCGCCTCGGAGCAAGCGCCGTGCGGCGGCACCATTACCCGGCAAACCCGGAGGCGAGTTTGCCGCTCCAGCCGCTCGATGCGCCGGATGGCCTCCCGCAGCAGGGCGCGCTTGGTCGCATCCGGATAATTTCGTGCGAGTTCCTCCTTCGCATGATTGTTCCCGTGGATCAACAAGGACAGACGACCCGCATTCCGTCGGAACAGATCGGCGGTCGCGGCGTGCGTGAACCAGGTGTCGAGCGGGATGGTGGCAAAGGAAACATGGTAATTCTCGCGTTGCGCATGGGAGGCAATTTCGCGGTAATCGACGAAGCCGTAGCTCGGCCAATGCAGGTTCGGATCGTCGATGATGTAAGCCGCCCGCAATGGACCGCTACGATACGCCGTATCCGTTCCGATTTCGCGAAGAAATTGCAGCAGAGGAAGCATCTCCAGAAAGCGTTCCCCGTTGAATTGGTCGCCGAAATTTTGCCCCGAATCAATGTGCGGCAACGGAAAAGCCGATCGGAAACGCTTCGGCGCATTTCCTTCTGAAACCGACCAAATCGGCCCCCGACAGCTAGCCGCGAGGACTTTTTCGCCGGCTTGCAGAGATAGCGGCGGCCCGCTTTCATTTACTTTGGTACTTAATCTCCGGCCGCGATACGGAAACGGAACGTCCGGATCATCGGCAAATGTTACTTCGATCTCGTTCTGACGAACGGCGGCATCCGGGCAGGCAAACGGCGGTACGCTCAGGCTCGGAGGACGAGGCGCACTGGCGGCTGTATCGCCGTTCGCCGTGGCCTCGAAGGCGATTTCCCCGTCGGGCCGGGATTCATTTCCCTCGCCGCAAGCGAACCGCACCGGCAGCAGCCGTTCCAAAATCGGGAACAATTCAGCTCCGGGAAGAGATTGCCCATTTCCGAAAATTCGAATTTGGTAAAGCTGTTCCATGGCCGCATCAAACATTAGTCGGGGGCTGTATTCGCGGGACGGAAGGCCCCATTGCCGAACGTCTCGAACGCGCCGGTAAGCTTGAGCGGCAAGACGTCACCGAGAAGACAGACGGTATTTGCGGGAGCCGCGCTTTCCGGCAGCTCGGCCGAGCCGTCTTGAACCCGACATCTTGTCGGGCGAAAACTTGCGTTTTCTTCGGAATCACCCCGCCATATCGCGACGTGCCAAGACGCGCTGGAGACTGTTCGGGCACCGCAACCAACCTCGGAACCGAAATGGCACCGATGCCTGCGAGGATGAGGTAAAAGAAAATGACCGATTGATCGAAGAGAGAAATGGAGAAGAAGTTCCACACATGCCCGAATAAAATCGCGCCCAATGTCCAAATGAGAAATGTCTGCTCCGTCGAGGCACCTTTGTATTCCCGCAACGCCCTCCCAATAGCGCTGAAGGCGGCCCCTAGAACCATGATGAAAATAAACGTCAGCGGCAGACCGCCCAATACGCCGATCCCCAGCAGGTGATTGGTAATGTCGGTGTGGTTGTCGTTAGCGTGTTGTCCGGTTGCCATCCAATGCCGCGTGTAGTCCGTACCAACCAGCCACCATTCGTTCAAATGCTCGATGGCCGACTGGATCAGCCGCGCCCGGTGCCATCCGGTGCTGCCGCCGGAAAAATCGATCCGTGCGACCAAAAAGTACCACGGGTCTTTCATAACCAGATCCAAGGCGACAATGGCTGCCAGCGCTAACCAGCGGATCAGGCGCAGATGCCGGCGCAGCTTCCAGAGAGATAATCCGAACAAAATGAAAAGAAACATCATGATCGGCCCGCTCGAAGTGGAGGCTAGGATGATTCCTCCTCCCGCGAACAGTCCACTTAGCGCGTGTAAGCGGTGACTTCTCCACCAGTACAGGCCCATCGTGGAACAAACGGCGCCAACCGTCCCGGCCAGAATATAAAGGGCGAACGGCCCTTGGGCTCGGAAATGCCCGTTACGCAAAACCGGCACCTCCCATACCCCGCCTAGAGGAGCAAAGAAATTTCTTCCAACGGCTTTTTCCAGCAGCATCAGAACCGCAAGCGGTATTAAAGCGACACAAAGCACCTTGAAGATACGCCGAACGTCTTCTTCATCCCGGATAAAAACCCGGAGCAGAAAGTAATAGCCGAGCTCGGTCCAAGCCACTCCCATTCGATATACCCATGCGTCCTGAGTATGAAACGCGCTGCTGCCGATCAACCACACCGCCCAGAGAATCAAAAGCCGATCGACACGGTTGATCCCGTTGGCGAGGCGCTCCCTTCGCAACAACACACGCAATACGCCAACCGCCACCAAAATCCGTACTACCGTAAAATGAGCCGGCCCCACCTCCAGCTCCTGGCCGCGGGTCATATAAACACCGCCCAGCAGCAAGGGAATGGCGGCAGACGACCTCTGTACGGAGAGGAGAATTACGCTGGCAGTCAGCGTGTATGCGATTCCGAAGGCGTTCAATCAGAAAACCCGGTCTTTCCAGGTCTTCGGGGTAAGCTCGTTGACTATCTCCAAATCCAAATGGTACTTGAAGGGTTTTGGCCCCCTTTTGTCGATCCACTCCACCATTTGTTCCAGCCCTTGCCGGAGGGAAAACCTAGTCTTGTAATCGAATCTGCGCCTGATTTTTTCCGCTGAGCAGTTCGCCAGATAAACCTCCTGCGGCCGGCCCTTCATATAAATCGGATCCAGGCCGAAGCCGAGGATATCGGCTATGGTTTGCGCCAGCTCGTTGATGGTAACGAATTCCTCATCGGGTCCGATATTGAAGGTTTGCCCGCTTATCCCCGGCTCGAAGGCCAGCTGCTCCAAAACTCCGATATCATCCTGAATAAAGGAAAAACAGCGCTTCTGGTTGCCGTCGCCATAAATGATGGGTTGCCTTCCCTGCAACATCAAATTAATCATTATACTGGCGACGTTTCTATAAGGATCGTCATATTTTTGGCGGGGACCGATGATATTATGCGGAACGGCATTGACCCATTCTACGCCGTGAACTTCGCATAAATTCATCAAGAACCGCTCCGAGGCAACCTTGCCTATTCCGTAGGGATCTTGGGGACGTGGCTCCATGTCCTCTTTAAAAGGAACCGTATTCTCGCCGTATCTCGCCATACTCGAACAATTGACGATACGTTTTACCTTATTGGCGATGGCGGCAGTAAAAACGCTGACCGATGAGGTTACAATATTTTTGGTGACGACAAAGGGCGAGAAAACGCTCAATCCCTCGTAAGCCGTGGCGGCACAGTGATAAACGACGTCGCAGCCCTTGATGATCTTTACCATCGAGTTGTAGTAGTTGCAGTCATATTGATGAAACTGCACCCTCTCGTCGACATTGTCCAAATAGCCTCCGATAAGGCTGTCACATCCCACCACTTCATGCCCTAGGGCCAGCATCCTATCTGCAAGATGGCTCCCTAAGAATCCCGCGACTCCTGAAATGAATACTCTAGCCATAAATGCCCCATTGCCAATTGTGAGAAAACATTCCCTGATCAGGGCTCACGCATTCGAATTCAAAGCGAACTTCAACGAAGCCCACGATTCTCGTAGCCTGGATTTACTGTCGTTACTGCCTCCTTTTTTCAACAGGTACAAACCTCCCCAGCCCGTCAGCCTGACTATTGCACCGATGCCTACGATTACCCGAAAAAAGACGGATGCAATCATTCCATGGTGCTTGCGGAAATATCTCGTTTTGCTGCTTAACTGGACAAGATGCATTTTCAATGACATATGACGCGAGGTCTGTCCTCCGACATGGATAATTGCGGCATCCGGCGTAAATACCACCCTGAACCCCTTGGCCCTCGCCCTTTTACAAAAATCGTCTTCCTCGGAATAAACGAAAAACGAGGGATCGAACATTCCGATGGCGGCAATTACTCTCCTCGGAATCAGCATGCAACACCCGAGAACGATATCGACATCCCTTTGAACATCGTGATTCCAATAAAACATTTTTGATCTCATTCTGGAGTTCTTGAAAACCAAGGTGTATGGAAATACTGCCTCGAACAACTCCTGCGTGAGACTCCGGAACTTGAAGCAGGAATGCTGAAGAGACGAATCAGGATTCAACAATCTACAACCCATTACCCCGAGGTCATCTATTTCACGTGCCTTTTCAATCATTCTGTCGACGGCATCGTTCACCATTTCCATGTCTTCATTAAGCACCAGAATATACTCGCCGCGAGAAACCTCTATAGCCCGGTTATGACAGCTTCCATATCCCTCTCTCGATGCATTCCTTATAACTCTTACATCAGGATATTGAGAAGCCAGCATTTCAACGGATCCATCATTCGATGCATTGTCCACGACAATAATCTCGTAACGGACTTTTCTGGTGGTGTCCTTAATCGTATCTAGAAACCTTTTCAAAAGTGGCCCATTATTCGTATTCACGATCGATAGCGTCACATCGATTTCCGGCCCGACATACTCTTTCATGGCATCTATCCCTTGGCGACTTTGCGGTTGGTTTTGTTGCGCTTAAGCGGCAATCGCGTGCCCTCCGAGGAACTGCCGATGCCAAAGCTCGAATACGAGCAGGCAAAAAACCTCCTTGGAATGGCCGTTCCCCCGCTGGTGCTCCTGAAGTAGCTTCAGAACCGAATCCCTGCGAAAGTAAGATCCTGTCGCCGCATCCTGCGCCAAGACTGTGTCAAAAACGAATTCCTTCATCTCCCTGCGCATCCAGTCTCCGTAAGGAACCGGAAAGCCGGTCTTCTTCCGCTTGAGGATTTCCGTGGGAACCGAGCGGCCTAGCGCGACCTTCAGGATGTGTTTCAATTTCCAACCGTTCACCTTGAAATGGGCCGGCAGCGAGGCCGCAAACTCCAAAATGCGGTAATCCAGCAGCGGTACCCGCAATTCGACGGACGTAGCCATCGTGATTTTGTCCGCCTTAATCAGCAGATCATCCGGCAACCAGGTTTTGGTATCGACGTACAGCATGCGATTCAGCACCGAACGGTCGTTCATACTCTCGAACAATCGGCGGGTCGGGGTATCCGATACCGGTTCGCCGAGGGTGGCGGCAAACTCCGGAGTAAAAAGCACCGGCTTGAATCGGTTGAAAGGTGTGTTGGGTAATGCCGTGCGGCTCAAGTAATAGGTCGAAGGCTGGAGATCGACCAGGTCCGCATATGGACCAATTCGCTTCCAGCCGGCCTTGGCAAGCGCTTTAAAACCCAAGCGTAGAACGCCTTTGGCTGGCCCGAGGATCGCTTTCAAGCGTTCGAGAAAGAGCAGATTGCGGTAATTCTGATAGCCGCCGAAAGCTTCGTCGCCGCCTTCTCCCGATAACAGAACCTTTATCGAAGACTGCTGCGCCAAATGCGATACGAAATACAGGGCTATGGCGGGCGGCTCGCAGACCGGCTCCTCCATGTGCCAGACGTACTTCGGCAAAAATTCGCGGAAATCGTCGGAGGCTAATGAAATTTCGTGGTGTACCGTTCCATACCGTTGCGAAGCCAATTTGGCGTAGGGGCGCTCGTCGTCGAAATCCGCTTCGCTGAAGCCCATGGTAAACGTATGGATGGGCTTGCCCGCCTGTTCGGCCGCATAGCGCAGCACCCCCGTGGAATCCACGCCGCCGCTTAGCAGCACCCCTACCGGTACATCACTGATCATGTGGTCTTTGACCGTGCGCCCCAACAATCCCCGGAGCGCCTCGACGGCTTCATCGAAGCTTTGCGTGCAGGGCATCGCGTCGAAGCGCAAATCCCAATACTGCCACACGGAGACTTGCCCGTTTTGCACGGTCAGGTAATGGCCCGGAGCCAGCTTAAGAACGCCCTCGAACAAGGTTTCATTGCCCGGCAGGTAGTAATAGGTAAGAAAGCGGTCCACCGCACGCGGATTGAGGCGGCGGCCTACTTCCGGATCGGCGAGGAGCGACTTGATTTCCGAGGCGAACACGAGGGATGCCCCGGTATCGACGTAATAAAGGGGCTTCACGCCCACACGGTCGCGGGCCAAGAGCAGCCGCTGCCGACGCTCGTCCCAGAGCGCAAACGCAAACATGCCCCGCAGCCGGGTCACGCACCGGTCGCCCATTTCCTCGTACAGATGGACGATAACCTCGGTATCGGTCGTCGATTTGAATCGGTGGCCAAGCGCTTCGAGCTCGGTGCGTAACGCCTGGAAGTTGTAGATTTCTCCGTTGTAAACCACCCAGACCGTACCGTCCTCGTTGGACATCGGCTGCCCGCCGGTATCGAGATCGATGATGCTCAACCGACGGTGCCCAAGACCCACGGGACCGGAAAGGAATTCTCCTCCTCCATCCGGTCCGCGGTGTCGAATAAGATCGGCCATCCGTCGGAGCAGTGACGGCTCGACAGGCCGCTGCCGATCGAAATTAAGCTTCCCGCAGATTCCGCACATCGATTTTCCTTGTGTCGTTCCAAACGTCGGCGACTCGTTCGCGCCGACCTCATGCACTACTTTTGCAACGGCATGAAGTTACCCATATAGGCCGGGCCGCAGCATAAGCCGCCGTATCTGCTGCTGCCGCAAATATTGGATGGCTTCCTTATCGGGAGCGCGAGGAACGCCCTTTAGATACCCCGACCAATACCCAGCCAACAGAGCTGCCGATTCGTAAAGGAAGGGCATCTTCGCAGCCCGCCTGATACACTTGGCTAACATGAAAAGCGGATGGTAGCCCGTGATGTAGTTGGCCCGCCCATTCTTGAAGCAGTTCCGCCAGTTGCCGTCCGCCGCACCGGTAGGCTTGTGCTGGATCAATTCGAGATCGGAGAAAGTCCGTGTGGTCCAGCCGCGAAAGTTTGCCTTGACTTCATCCATAGTGTCCCAACCCGGTGCCTCGAGCAGAGGACTGACAGCCTCCCAGCACTCGCGGCGGTAAATTTTGGTGGCACCTCTGACATGAAACGGGGGATCTCCTACGGAATCCACTTTCAATTGACCATTTTCCAACCGACAGATCGTTCCTCCGCCGATGCCTAAACTGGCTTCGGACTCAAAAATCCTAAAGCACCGTTCGAAATAATCCGAAGCAAACGACAAATCTCCGTCGAGCTTTACAATGTAATCCCAACGACTATCGGAAATGGCCGAATACCCGGTGTAGAAGGCTTCTATCACCCCTCCTCCGGAAGCTCGGTATCCCCGGTTATTCCGATGAATAACCTCGATCCAAGGCGTTTTACACGCATAATCATCAAGGATTTCACCGGTGCCATCGGTCGAACCGTCATCCACGACGACCCACTGGAGCGGCAAAATCGTTTGCGAGGTTACAGAGGCAATTGTTTTCTCAATGTACCGGGCTTCATCCCGTACCGGAGTAATGACGACGTATCGGATGTCCAATGAATTATCCCTATTCAACTTGTCATGATTGAAGACGGTCTATGTTACGGAGGCAGAGTTACGAAACCGGTAACGATCCGGCCCGGCAGATCATTTCCTCTTCCACCTGTCAAAGCTGAGGTCAAATCGCCTCGGGTTTCGCTTATTTACGTCTTAGACCGCGCCATTGCACTCTAGGACTATTTTCAATGTCTTGATCAAAATCTTTATATCGAGCATGAGCGACCAATTCTGAATATATTGGATATCCAGCCTTACCATATCGTCAAAGGTCGTCTTGCTTCGGCCTTCTACCTGCCAGAGCCCGGTGATCCCGGGCTTTACTTCCAGTATCCGCCGAAGATGCCAGGCATCGTATTTTTCGGCTTCGTAGGAAATAGCCGGCCTCGGACCTACCAGGCTCATATCCCCCTTGAGCACGTTAAAGAACTGCGGCAGTTCATCCATGCTGGTTTTTCGGATGATTTTTCCGATTCGAGTGACCCTGGGATCGGATTTGATTTTGTACAGCGGCTTTTCCCTATTTCCCTGATTGATTCTTTCGTGATTTCCCTTGATCAGGTTTTCGACGTATTCGCGGTGTATCCTGTCGTCCGTATTCAAATACATGGACCGGAATTTATAGAACGTGAAGGGAACGCCTTTCTTGCCCAGGCGAACCTGCTTGAAAATAACGGGACCGGGGGACGTGGCTTTGATAGCGATGGCTATAACCACCATTATCGGCAGGAATAAAACGATTCCGGCAATGGAGCCTACGATATCGATACCCCTTTTTATGGCCTGCCTGAGCCATGCATTTTCCGTGGCGTGTTCGGAAATTAAGGAAGATAGGTCCATCCCGATGGGCCAGTCCGTTGCGATGCAGTCAAACACCTGATCCGGATAGGTCCTGGCCACGACCGACTGAAACAGGCTGCCGGCTTCCTCCATTATTTTTTTGGATACCTGCTGGGCGCCCTTTTTATCCGTTTCCGGAAGAAGGACTCCGACGATTTCCTTATCCACCATTCCGATAATATCGGTCTCCCTGGTTCTGGCCTGAAGAAGACCGAATATTTCTTGAATAATCGTATGTTCGAAAGCAGTCTTTTTCGCTGGATAGAGCAACAGGATGGACAATTCGGATTTCGAACGTTCCGCCCGAAGTTTCTCGATGCGCAACTGCTCCATGAAATTGGGTTTAGGAAGTGCACCGGCAAACCCAATCCGCTTTTTGGATGCCCCTCTGGACTTTGGTTCTTTCGTCGGAATGGCCATGACGCTCGACATGTAAAAAACTCCTTCCTGTGGATTGCGTTCAAGCTGGCTAAAACCAGGCACGAGTTGTCTGTATTTCTCCAAAAATCGGGTAGCGTCCAGGAGCCGTGCGATAGGCTTTGCTGCCGATTACCGAACCCCAGCCACGCTACCGCCCTGCAAAACCTCGTAGAGGTCTCGCATCGTTATCAGGTCAAATCGGTCCGATGTTTTGCTGTTTGTCAAACCAAGCGGACTAGATCGTGCTCAATGGCAACGCGGTTTTCCTTGCCCAGCATATTGAGCAAAACAATCACACGGTCTTCACCGGTTTTCGCCAATAAGATTCCCTGCACGCCCGCCAGCGGGCCGCTGTCGATCACAACCGCCTTGCCCGGCTCGAATACCGGCGCGTTTAAATCGTGCAAGCCGGTATCGGGATCGGCCGCACGCATCAGGGAATCGACCACCGAGTCGGGCACGACGGCCGGCTTCTCGGAAAAGCACACCAGGTTTTGCACGCCCGTCGTATAGCGCACCGACCTGAAGCTGTCGTGCCCGGCCCCGAGACGGACGAAGAGATAGCGTGGAAAAAGAGGCTCGATGACGTCCAGCCAACGCCCCTTCCGGCGGCGGGTTTGCCGCGCGAGCGGCAGGTAGAACGGGTAACCCTGCCGCTCCAGGTTCTCCTTGGCGACACGCTCCTTCTGCGGCTTCGTGTGTACCAAATACCAGTGCCTGACGACATCCATAAAACCTCAGCCTCGCTCCCTGCCGTTCGGTTCATCGACGCAAAGCGTTTCCCAGCGCGGCCGCGACTCGATCCTGCTGGGCGAGATCCATGTGCGGGAAGAGCGGCAAAATAATCGTTCGCTCCTGCGCCTCTTCGCTGCGCCCGAGTCTCCGGCAATGGCCCACGGCACAGCCGCAAGCCTTGCCGTCTTCGCCGCACGTCCACGCGCCGGCGGGATAAGCGGCTTCCCGATGGGAGCACATGATGCCGCGGCGCGTGGCGATGCCCGCATCCAGCATGTGTTGCATCACCGCCCGCTGATCGGCGCCTTCCGGCAAGCGCACGCAAAAGCTTTGCCAGTTGCTGCGCGCCCACTCCGGCTCCACCGGAAGGCCGAGGCCCGGAATCTCCGACAACAGGGCCCGGTAGCGCGACGCCAGGGATCGGCGTCTTTGGACGATTTCCGGCAGGCGCTTGACCTGTTCCACGCCGACCGCCGCTTGAATGTCGGTCATTCGAAAATTGAAGCCGATGTCCGGATAATCCTCGAAAATGACCTTCGGGGAGCTATGCCGCGCCGTATCGGGCACGCTCATGTAATGTTGTCTCAACAACCGGAACCGCCGGTCCCAATCGCCATTTCGGGTCGTCAGCATGCCGCCTTCGCCGGTGGTGATGACTTTGCGCGGATGGAAGGAAAAACAGGCGATATCGCCGTGCGGCTTGCCGATTTTTTCCCAGCGGTCGCCGATCCGGATCTCCGTGCCGATACCGCAAGCCGCATCCTCGATCACCGGCAGGCCGGAACGCCCGGCGATTTTCAGAATTCTCGGAAGGTCGCAAGGCATGCCCATCTGGTGCACGCAGAGAATGGCCTTGGTTCTGGGCGAAATGGCGGATTCCAGCAGGGCGGGATCCATGTTGTAGGTCTCGGGATCGATGTCCACGAATACCGGTTTAGCGCCGCAGTACCGGATGCAGTTCGCCGTGGCGATAAACGAGTGGCTGACGGTGATCACTTCGTCGCCGGGCTGTACACCTACCGTAAGAAGCGCCAGGTACAAAGCCGTGGTGCAATTCGACACCGCACAGGCGTATTCGGTGCCGACATACTCGGCGAACGCGCGCTCGAACCGGGCCACCATCGGCCCCTGGCTTACCCAGCCCGATCTCAGGGCTTCCGCCGCCGCCGCAATTTCTTCGTCGCCCAAGCTAGGTTTGGCTATCGGTATCATGGTGTTCAAAACTCCGTTTGAGGTGAATCTAGCCGTGCAGACGCTTGACGGACGGCGAGGGATATTCCCGTTCGAGTTCCTGCCGCCACCACGCCACCAGCCGCCTCAGACCTTCCGTGAGCGTTACGCCGGCTTCGAAGCCGAGCATTTCCCGCGCCTTGCGGGTATCCGCGAGACGGCGCTGCACCGGGTTGACGTTGCGCTCGGGCCGATATTCCGGGGAAAGCCTGGAGCCCATCACTTGCAGCAGGGCCGCCGCCAATTGGTTGAGGCTGGTTTCCGAGCCGCTGGCGACATTGAAGACCTGATCGCGGACATCGGCTTTGGCGGCGGCGATATTGGCCCGCGCCACGTCGGAGATGTAAACGAAATCCATGGTCTGATCGCCGCTGCCGAATATGAGCGGCGGTTCTCCGGCCTCGATGCGCTCCATCCAGCGGATCAGAACTTCGGTGAATACCCCGTGAATGTCCATGCGCGGACCGTACACGTTGAAATAACGCAGTGCGACGTAATCGAGCCCGTACATCTCGTTGAAGCTGCGCAGCAATCCCTCGTTGAAAGACTTGGCGGCGCCGTAAAGGGTCCGGTTGTTATAGGGATGATGGGACTCGTCGGTGGGAAACCGCGCCGCCATGCCATAGATCGAGGCCGAAGAAGCCGCGACCACTTTTTGCACCTTGTGCCGCACGCACAGTTCCAGCAGATCGTAAGTGGCGTCCACCATGACCTCGAGCGCGGCCCTGGGCTCCTCCGCGCACTGGGTGATACGGAGCGCCGCCTGGTGAAACACGATGTCGGCTTTTGCCACCAGCTTCTCCATCAGCCCCCGGTCGCGGATATCGCCCTCGATCAGGCGCACGGGACCTCGGGCAAAAGCATCGGCGAGATTTTCCGGGCGTCCGCGCACTCCGTTATCGACGGCCACGATTTCGGCACAGCGTTCGTCGATCAGCAAGTCGATGATGTGGGAGCCGATAAAGCCCGCCCCGCCAGTGACCAAAATGCTTTTACCTTCCAGATCCATATGCAGTGTCCCTATTGGCTTCGGTTGTTATTGAGAACCGAGCGGTTGTAAAAAAATACTGAGTCGCCCGCTCCGTCGCAGCCCGGATTTCGCTCCGCTACATCCGGGCTACCGGGGCAGCGGTTTTTTCACACTCAGTCCTCGGTCCTCATTGCTCATCGCTTATTTCCTTGCGCCAGCCGATGATTCTGGCCGGCACGCCGGCGACCTTGGCGAACGGCGGCACATCGCGGGTCACCACCGCGCCCGCGCCGACGATCGCGCCTTTGCCGACGGTAACCCCCGGCAACAGGCAGGCGTTGGTTCCGATATCCGCCCATGCCTCCACCCTGACCGGCGCGATCTCCAAGTCGGTTTGAATGATGGGTACGTCCGCCGGAAGCCCGGTATGCGCCGATCCCAGCACCTTCGCGCCGGGCCCCCAGCCCACGTGGTCTTCGAGCACCAGGTCGCGGGCGTCGAAATAACTCTGCGGGCCGATCCAGACGTGATCGCCGATCCGGAAGCAGCCGTCGAACCGACCCTGCAAATAGGCCTGGCTTCCGATGAAAACCCCGTTGCCGATGTCGAAGGTCTCCGGATGCTTGAACCCAACCCCCGGCTCCACCCGCAAATGGCTGCCGCAACGGCTCGCCAAGGCTTGCCACAGGATACGGCGCATCAGATCGTCGAAAGCGCCGTACCCGGCGGCGAACCGGCCGTACAATTCCAGCAAGCCGTCCCGCCCGAACCGCGACCGAAGCTCGGCCGCGAACTCCTCGACATAGCCGGGATCCGGCGGCGCTTCGCGCAGACCGTGCACCGCCCGGACGATCCGCCGTCCGGCCGCATCGCTAGGCATCGGCGGCCTCGCGTACCGCGGCGGAAACCTCTTCGATCTGGGATTTCGACAATTCGGAAAACATGGGCAACGAAAGCAGCTCGGCCGCCGCCCGCTCGGTCACCGGCAGATCGCCCGGACCATAGCCGAAATCCCGATAGGCGGGTTGCAGATGGACCGGAATGGGGTAGTGAATTCCCGTCTGAATCCCCTTGGATTGCAGGGCCGCCTGAAGCGAATCGCGATAGGGCGTGCGTATCGCGTAAACGTGGTAAACGTGACGCACATCCGGTGCTTCGACCGGGGTAGCAACGCCCGATCCCGCCAGCAGTTCGTTGTACAGGGCGGCATGGCGGCGGCGCGCTTCGGTCCAGGCTTCCAGGTGGCGCAGCTTCACCCGCAGAATCGCGCCCTGGATGCCTTCCATCCGGTAATTGAAGCCTTTGAGCACATGGTGGTACTTGCGCTCCTGCCCCCAATCCCGAAGCATGCGAATGGTCTGTGCATACTCTTCGTTATCGGTCACCACCATGCCGCCTTCGCCGTAAGCGCCCAAATTTTTGCCGGGGTAAAAGCTGAAGCAGCCGAGATCGCCGATGGAGCCGACGCGGCGGCCGCGGTACTCGGCCCCGTGAGCCTGGGCGGCGTCTTCGATGACCTTGAGACCGTGGCGGCCCGCGATTTCCAGGATCGGATCCAGGTCGGCGGGCTGGCCGTGCAGATGAACCGGCAGGATCGCCTTGGTCCGCCTGGTAATCGCGGCTTCCACCTTTCCGGCATCCATGTTCAGGGTTTCCGGATCGACGTCCACGAACACCGCCTTGGCGCCGGTGTAGTCGATGGCCGCCGCCGTTGCCACGAAGGTGCAGGAAACGGTGATGACTTCGTCGCCGGGCCCTATGCCGGCCGCCAGCAGAGCCAGATGCAAGGCGCTGGTGCCGGAATTGACGGCGATGCCGAACTTTCCGCCGGAATAGGCGGCAAATTCCTCTTCGAAGGCGGCGACTTCCCGGCCCAGCGTGTACTGGGTACTGGCCAAAACGGCGGTTACCGCCGAGTGAATGTCGTCCTTGATGCTTTCGTACTGAGCTTTCAAATCGAGAAACGGTACCATGCGCTCATCCTTCCCTAAATCAGATCAGTTTGACCGGCCGGCCGCGTTCGTTGAGCGAGCGGGTGGCGGCTTCCAGAATACGCACGACCCGAAGGCCGGCTTTGCCGTCGCTGAGGGATTTCTCCCCCTCGGTGATGCACCTTGCGAAGTGCTGCGCTTCCACCCGCAACGCTTCCGAGATTTCCAGTTGCGGCGCCCACATGTCGCCGGCCCGGTAATCGATCAGTACCTTATAGAGTTTTTCCTTGCTGCCGTTCAGCGTGATGCCTTTGTCGTATACCTTGACCTTTTCGCTCGGCTCCAGATCGTCGTAAACGATCATCTTGCGGCTGCCGCCGATCAGGGTTCGACGCACCTTAACCGGCGCCAGCCAGTTGACGTGCAAATGAGCGATTGCGCTGTTTTCGAAAAACAAAGTGAGGAACGCGATATTTTCCGGGTTGCCTTCGACATGGCGCTGTCCGGTCGTGGACACGGCGATGGGGTTTGCCGAAAAGACGTAATCCATGATGGAAAGGTCGTGCACCGCTAAATCCCAGATCACGCTGACATCCGGCTGGAACAATCCGAGATTGACCCGTACCGAGTCGTAGTAATAAAGATCTCCCAGTTCATTTTTATCGATCAGCTCGCGAATCTTGCGAACGGCCCCGGTATAAATGAAGGTGTGGTCCACATGCAGAACCAGGTTTCGCTTTTCGGCCTCGTCGATCAGCCTTTCTCCCTGCTCCACCGTTTCCGTCAGAGGTTTCTCGATAAAAACGTGTTTTCCCGCAAGCAGCGCCTTTAATGCGAGATCGTAATGTGTCGCCACGGGGGTGGCGATGGCGATGGCATCGATATCGGCACTGCGCAGTAAAGCCTGGTAATCGGTTGTAATATCGATCGAAGGATAACGGCCTTTGATCCGCCGTAGCCGCTGCTCATCCAAATCGGCCACCGCGACGACTTTCGATTCCGTAATTTCCGAGAAATTACGAACCAGGTTAGGCCCCCAATAACCACATCCAACAACACCGACATTAATCACATTCACCTCCTTATTAATGCAATTTCCAAAAACCACAAACGCAAATTATCGATACTTAATACCTTATCGATCAAGACAAATATGACTGGGTTTAGTAAATCATGGATTTCGAGCCTTTTCAAGCATCATCCACCAACCGGACGTCATCATCTTTATTCAGGACAAACCCATTTTACCAATGATTCAGGCAAAAACAATAAACCCATTGCCGCGCCGTTGCTATGAATGCCTTATTTTAAGACAAAATAGCCTCATACCCTTTTGAAAAGGGTATTAAACTAAATTTATCAGTAAGTTTATCGACTTGCCGGACGACCGACTATTCCGGCCGGTACTTGTCCCGAACGTCGCCTATTATCCTGGCCGGCACTCCGGCCACTATCTTGTAATCCGGAACATCGCGGGTCACCACGGCGCCGGCGCCAACCAATGCCTCCGTGCCGATCGTGATGCCGCATAGAATCGTGGCATTACTGCCTATCGAGGCTCTCGATTTGACTCGGGTGCGGATAACCTGCCAATCGGCTTCGGTCTGAAGCTCGCCTTCCGCGCCGACCGCCCGCGGATAAATATCGTTGGTAAACATGACGCCATGTCCAACGAATACCCCATTTTCGATATCGACGCCCTCGCAAATAAAGGTATGGCTGGATATCTTGCAGCGCGCGCCTACCGAAGCACCTTTCTGTATTTCGACGAAGGTGCCGATTTTGGTGCCTTCGCCGATCGTGCACCCGTATAGGTTCACGAGTTGAGGATGAGGTATCGCGACCCCTTCGCCTAAAACCACGTTTTCTTTAATCATGTCGTTCCCTTAAGTGGCATGTTTTACCTATTACGATTACTGACAACAAACCCGAATTATTGAGAAGAGCCTGGAGCGAACACCACATCCACCCAGTAGTTGCTCGCCCGGTAGGTCTGGCTGGGAAATCCGCCGGCGCCGTAGAGGTAAACGCCGTTGCCGCCGCTCTCCCCGCTGCCGGGGGCATAC